>JACCDO010729096.1_pt1 | contig 26682 bp, 13 predicted proteins | sample 7446101 | NCBI WGS metagenome assembly JACCDO01 (sample SAMN15323440, study PRJNA562643) | freshwater metagenome | isolation source: river surface water | place: USA:Blue River Watershed | collected 2017-08-16 | reverse complement strand
TAATATATTTGTCAAATGATCCCAATTGATTATACAAATCTTAACAGGCTTGATTGGTTGTGGGTAACTAGTTTTGTCTCTATATTTTCTATTACTTACTCCCGCATTAAGCATGTAAAAGGAGATTTTGTCATGGCTTTGTTTGGTGCTATATTGTGCACATTTGGGCTCTGTAGTCTTATATGTGAGACTATCTTTAAGCCTCTCACATTTGCTGGAGGGTTGACGTATGCAATTGTAGGATTTTTGTTATGCCTCTACATGTCAGACGAAGTACGATATTATATATTAAAAACTATTTTTCCCCGTGATTTTTTACAATTATTGCATGAAAAACCGCTTATTGATATACTTATGGAATCTGCGCCATCATCTAAAATTTATATATTAATAGCGTTGTCCTCTTTTTTATCTAAAAACGAATTAAATCGTATGATTAATACATTACCTGCTGAATTAGATTATGTACGACAGCCAGGTATTGTGAATTTGTTACCATCACCTTTAAAAAACTTATTGAGTAAAACTACAAATATTTCCTCCAATTATTCATTGATTGAAGATAGTGGTAATATTACAAATGATACAACAAATATACAGACAGTCTTGAATGATGATAACTTTGAGGAAGCGCTGGCAAATATTATTCAATCTAGAAGTGTTGAGATTGCGAATCAAGTGAAAAATTCCGTATTAAATAATTTGCGTTCAACTTTATTCTATATGTTACAAGGAGGTGATATATCGAAGTCAACTTTACTTAAAACTTTTGGTGTCACCACTATGATAACCACTGTTGCTTCTTATAGACAGTTTAATCCAAATACATATCAAATATTAAAACCTATAGATAACTGTTGTAAAGCTTTGTCAGTTGGCTGTGGTGCGATGTTACTTTTTCGTGAAATTTATTCTACAAATCGAAATCATTCCAGTAACCAAAGCACACTCACATCTTACTTCCTTAAGTTCTACAATTTTGTCATTAAGGGACTTATTGAAGCAAAGATAAAGATTACTAATGACAGTGTTGTTGCTTCTTTTTGTGTCATTTCGTGTGCATTTTCTGTAGTATTAGGATATAGACTCCGTGCGAATAATTTTAAAGAAATTAAATGGATTTATGATATATTATCAAGTCGATTAATTCAATTTTACAAAAATATGATTACCCAACGTGAATAAAATGTGAAATATTGATTATATATTATGTATTATTAATGTATTTGAAATGTTTTTTGTCTTAAATCTTTTAAAATGGTATTCTTGGATCTCTGTCATTATCAACTCCTCTTCGGCGTCGTGTTGGTGCAGGTGGTGGTGGTGTTTGATCCATATCATTTGACATTTCTTGATCATAATTATTAAAATCGTTACTACCATTTTCATTATCCAATTCCATTGATTCTGTAATATTATCTAATTCATCCTGTTGCATAATTTTTAAGATTCTACTTTTATATAATTTTCTTTCTTCGCCCGATGTTTTATCAGTCCATTTATTGAGTATTAATTTACCAATGCCTGAAAACTTAGAACCTTTTCTTATATTTCCAATTTGTTCCTTCGCTAAATCATCCCAAATTTCTGAATTTATCCACATAGTTTCGGTTGGTTTAAATCTTTCCCATTCATGAACAGGAGTATAATGTCCTACAACTGCCAATGAAAAATTTATTACATAATGTCCATTCGATAGATATGTTTCTTTTGGCTCCGTCCCTACAATCCCTGATATTAATATCATACATGTATCTGTGCGGGATGGAACAGTTGATCTCTCTTCTCTATTTTCCATTTCCCCGTCTTCATTTTCTTGTCTCATATTATTATTCATACCATTTTTCATATTATTATTGTTATTAAAATTATTAAAATTATTATTCATTGCATCGCCGCCATAATTTGTTCTATCTCTTGCGAATGATGACATAGCTAAACTAATGGTCTTTATTTTACACAATCTATTCTGTGGTTGCAACCACGCAGATGTGTATACTACACTTACGCAGAGGAACAGTGCTATTATGAAGAACATCTTATATTCTTATATCGGCGAAGACTTATTTAACTGAAAGTGGCAGCTGGATTTTGGATCAAAAAGATCCGGACCTTTGGATACATACAATCATAGATCTATATGTCAGTAAAAGGAAACGAAATAATGAAGTAACAATAAGAGTGAATCGTATTACGTTGTGATAATCGGAGTAAATAAAACATACTGCAATTAGCTAGTTTCTGACACCAATTGTCAATAATAAGATGATGTATATAAAAGTATTAAGTATTACGTATAGACAGTTCCATTCGTTTTCACACCAAAATCAATTAATATGGGAATCTAGAACAAAAAACAACCAACCCTAGGAACCCGGGAACTACGGCAAAAAAAGAAGGCCTAAAAAGAATAACAGAACACCAAATCGAAAAAAATCGAAATGAGTAAGAACAACGATATCCCTGCTTCCTGCCCAAAGGTGTTCTTTGACGTATCCATTGCCGATAGGGCAGCTGGAAGAATTGTCTTTGCTTTGAGAACTGATATTGTCCCTCGCACTGCAGACAACTTCAGAAGTTTGTGCACTGGTGAGAAAGGAATGGGTAAATTAGGCAAGCCACTTCATTATAAAGGATCTAAATTCCACCGTGTCATTCCAAACTTTATGTTACAAGGTGGTGACTTTACTACTGGTGATGGACGTGGTGGTGAAAGTATCTATGGTGGAAAATTCCAAGATGAAAACTTCCAATTGAAACATGATCAACCATTTTTACTATCCATGGCAAATGCTGGTCCAAATACTAATGGTTCTCAATTTTTTATTACCACTGTACCAACTCCTCATTTAGATGGTAAACATTGTGTATTTGGTATCGTTATTTCCGGTCAAGAAATTGTTAAAGCTATTGAAGCTGTTGGTACCCAAACTGGTGCAACTAAATCTGCTGTTCAAATCACTGATTGCGGACAAATCTAATAGAATGTAGTTTAAATTTAATTACTTGTAATGTAATCTGATTACTATATACATGTACTAGCAATCATCTGTTGATGCTACATAATTTATAACTTTCATGTCATCCAATATTCTAATAAGTGTTTTTTTTCTACGTTTGACTATTTTATTGACAATTTCGTCGTTATTTCCTGTTTCTACATAGTGTTTATGAATAAAAAATAGAATTCCTTCTCTAACTACATTTGCGTCCTTCGTTGTTGATAATCTATCGAATATACTAGTAAATGAATCATCTGATACTGAAGATGATAATAATGACATAAAGAATGTACTCAAGAAAAGTATATGATTACTTGATACTTCCTGCATGTCAATTGGTTTCAATACAGCTAAAGACAAATCAAAGTTACCTACCAATGCAGCCAATAATTTTGCTGAATTTATTATTTTTCGCTCTTTACAACTTTCTTCGTTAAGAACTTTGAATAAATCCCAAAATGCATACAAAAACGTTGTTTTAAATTGTCTGTTTTGAGCGCAAAGTATGAATGATAACTCAACATAAAACTGATTAAACTGTTTTTCATTGCCACAGCACTCAATTATTACTTGAATAATTTCTCTATCTTGTTTGCCTTTCAACCCTAAACGGATTATCCTCTCGTGAGCATCGTGTATATCTCTACTTGTCATCAATATAATAAATATATTCTTTCTAGTTGCAGTGTTAAATCTTAATTTTTTCGCTATCTTATTTAGCTTTTCATCTTCTTTGGAAACTGATTGAATCGAATCTTCTTTTATAGCTTTTGCATTACTATTTTCATCGGATCGTTGCCAAGAGGCGGAAGTCCTCCACCATCGACCTCTTTTATCTGCATTAAGTAGGTCGTCTAATGTGACTCGTAAACATGCATCATTGCTTGATGTGCTGTCGCGCAATGACTTTATACTACCTAGCCATTTTCTCAACTCTTGAATGTGTGATTGAATAGGATTTTGGACACGTTTGGATTTATTACTATTAAGTTCCGCAAGCGTTTCTAATAAGAAGCTAATTCTACTATTGTCGGATTTGCGCCAAGCTGATATTTTTTGTGTCGTTTTAGTAACCATAGCTTTAAGTGATATTGGATCGTCGCCCCGTAATTGAAATCCACAGTTTTGCACGATACATACTACTAATTCCATCTCAGTTTCAAGGTTTTCTTCATCAAAGCTGTCATTTTGTGATATCTTTTCGGTTAAGTGATTCATAATATCGACAATTAATACGTGATGTAAAATTCTCAAGTTGTACAAGTAAACCAATATCAGCATTACGTTTGTCGGTAACTTGTTGTTTATTAGAGCGTGCTTTTGGTCCGTTGTGCCTTGTGATGCATTTAACTCTTTAAATAATCGAAGACAGATATTTTCAATAATATAAGCACCAGTGTCGATGCCAATTACATGGTGCAATGCGCATATGAAACTTGCATACAGAGGAATTAAATTACTCATTACTTGTGCTGGGTTAGAACATACCGCTAAAATAAAATCTTTTACCAGCAAATTCAAAATAGAATGGCTATTTTTACTATATAAAGTTTTCATTTCTCTTAAAATTGAATCCTTAGATTGATCAGACAGCTTATTGAGCAAGCCGTTGATTGTTTTTTTTAATAATACAACATCTTCTGACGATGTATTTAGCTCTGTTGACATACGCATTGATGGTGGAATGTATTTTCCTGTTTTAGACCTTCCATATATATCTTCGCCTTCGGTTGGCTGATAGTTGTCACCATTAACTTGATTTTTTGACTCAACATTTTTATTAGATACATTATCAGATTTATCAGACTCACTTTCAGCTTCGTCATCGTCGTCATCGCTATCACTGTGATCATATTCTATATCAGATACTTCTTGTTCGCTATCATTGATCAAGGGAAGTGGCATTTCTTCTTGAACTTCACCATCAGAATCGTCGTTTTCATGTGCAAATACTGTTTTCCCTTCCGCTAAGTCATCTAATTGCATCAAAAAATCACCAAAATTACCCCCAATTCCTTCGTATAGTTCATACTCTCGACTGAGTTTTGAGGCAGCTTTCGACCTATCTTTAGATGTTATTCCCAATAGTTTGCCAAGTCTGGCGATATCTGCATCTTCAGGGTCGTCCTCCGACTTCAAGACGTATTGACGCAACTTCTTTCTGGGAGCAGATGTGCCCTTTTGTCGCCGCTTCATATATTAACTTGGGAAATGTGTAAGCGACACGTCTCTGAAACGAAGAAGACGAAAGTAAGGGGATTACATTTATGCGCCTCCTTTTCCGGAACTGTAAATCCACACCTCTCGCTGTGTTATACTTAAAATTAATTATTTACATTGGTATTCTCTGATTTATACTGTTGTTACTTTACTCGTTGAGGTCGTCGTTACTACTGATATTATTTAAACTGTACTCTTCATCGAAAGAACTGTCTTGATCAGAATCATAATTGTCATACGATTGTGTGAACGTTGTATTTGAGGTTGTTAAATGTGATACCCGAGGTGGTGGTGCTGAGGATCCTTGTACTACGTTCCATTTGCCTGCGGGTGGAATAAATATCTTTTTATTCTCGTTCAGTGCTAGTGGAACTGTGTAAAAATCCATTTCAGTTTGAGATCCGGGAACAGGACCAAGTGAGATGAACCATTGCTTCGTTCCATGTTGCATTTTGCATCTGTAAATTGTATAGTTGGATTTCTTTCCATACACATCCACAACCTCGCGAGAAAAGTAACCTACTGAATCAAAAAAATCGCAAAATGTATAATCTCCATTAACTTCCGCTATTCCAGCACCTTCGACACGAATTATTGTTGATTTAATCATTTTTTCTTCATTCTCTGTAAAAATGGCTCCTGGACGTAGCTTCAAATATCCTCGAATTGTAAGAAAATATTTCTGATAATCATTACGGTTCTTAGATGCAATTTCTATGTACTCAACAACATTTGGTATGCTGCACAATTCTTGAATACAATTGATATAGTAATTAAAGCCAGGAGACTGCTCCTCTAAACAGCTACAGCCACGGTATATGTATCCGAGTTCGCCAAAAAATGTTGTTAATAACCTGTATTCAAACAAATTATCTTGAGGCGTTAGTAAAATTGCTTTGACAATACTATTGCAATCTTTTATATGCTGCAAATTATTGTTTGCATGAATGCATCTAGTGATGTGTCCGGTGGCCATTTTTAACAAGGAACCAGATTTCTTTTCATCGTTATGGCAAATTCGATTAATAATAGATTTTGTGCTTACTTCTGATAAATTCGATGCGGTATAAATGAAGTCTAGATTGCAGATTTCGTTGATACCGGGTACATTCTCATCAAGAGGAAGAAGTTCAGCACTGGAATTGCTCTCCCGCTTTAATTCGTTGTTAAAACCAAATGCTTTGAGATGGTTCCATGCTTCAGTGGGATTTGCAATGGCTAAGTCGGTGTAAAAGGTTATAAATCGATTTTTATCAATGTGAATATCCTCGGTAGTATTCAATCCCAGTTCCTTCCCGAAATAGCCATAATCTGTCACGCCAACTTGCGCCATATACGCGTCCAATGTATTCTTGTCCATATAATCCATCTGCTTCGTGAAATCATGGAAAATTTCACTGAACGCAGCTTCAGCTTGATATGACAATTCGGTGACTTTATTACTATAATTTGAGTACGAGTACGATTGGTTGTTATAGAAATGTGTAGTCGTTAACTGCGCGAGTTGCAAGTGATGACCACCAATAATCGCAACAATTGCTTCTAGTATTTTTTCACTACACGAGATGTGATCATAATTATTACTTTTTACTGTTTTACGACTGTTAAATTCTTCAAATCTTCGTTTCACGTCTGTATCCCGCACTATATTTGGAATAATATGGTAGCATAATGCAGAAAGTGCTTTCAATTTGAGTAAATACTTGTTTACGATCGGTATGAAAGCTAGCTCTTTCGTCAAGTTAAAAATATCTTCCGCGGTTCTACTGGAAGTACTCACGCGATACAACTTATCATTTACGAGAGAAATACTCTTAATTATTGAGTCTGTAACAGATGAGTGCGTCGAACTGAAATTATTGCATGCGTTTTCTAACTCTTTGTATATTTTTGTGTCATCGGTCAACAACTTTAATGCGGTGACAAAAATTTGTGCAAAAGCAAACCTATTATTGGGTGTTAAACAATGAAGAAGATAATCATCGAGCCATGTATTGTCGTGGTGGTTAAGCATATCAAGGAAATCGGAAGCTGACTGCAACGAACATGTGAATGCTTTTGTGACAACTATTACCCAATTATTTAAATCGGCTAAATCTCTACAATGAAGGACGACATCAAATAAGTACTTGCACGTAAAGTTAGTTAGTTCTCGTATTTTCTGTAATAACTCAATATCTTGTGTCGCATGGTACCGTGATACAAAATTCTCCAGTATTATAACTACGAAACAATGAGTGTCGCTATCTAACAAGTAGCTGGATAAAATGTGGTAGAAATTAGACTCATTTACTTCACGGGAAAATGCTTGATATCCATTGATTAATTTAGCAGTAACCTTTTCGTCTTGAACTGTGGTGATATCTTGACTTCTTTGCACAGGTCGGACCTTCTTATAAAACACCATCAATGCATTACTTGTTCTATCTTCACCAACAACCCCTTGATTATTGGATGCAGGACCACCATAAGACTGGGCAATGTTGTCCGAATTGAATGGAGAAACTTCTTCGTCATCAAAACGATACCAATTTTCATCGTTATCTTTGGCATAACTGAAATAATGGCCTCCCTGAGCGATGCCATAATGTACCAATACACCTTGCAACTCAAATTCATAGTCCAAAGGATCAGGTTGAGTAGGTGTTTCCTGTTCATACTGTACTTCATTGCTGTTTTTTCGAGATAAATATTCCTCCCACTCGATACCTTCTTTAGTGTATTTCAAAAAATTTAACTTAGGAGGGAAAATCATTTTGTTATTCAATTTGACCGTCTCTAAGGTTGTAAAATCGAAGTCGAACCGCTTTAGATGCATAACCATTGTATTTGCCAGTTTTCCTATGCAAGCACGTCTAGTAGTTGCCTTCTTCTTCGCACACACATCGCAGTCAACTTTATTTTCTCCATCCATCAGTTCGCCTTTGATCAACTCATCTAATGTTTCGGTAACTTTATCTTTGCCACCACGCAACTGTATTTCAATTTTAAACAAAGGCTCTGTGCGTGAACTCTGCCAATGACCACAAGTTTTCTTATCGGTTTTGTATGACTCGCAATCTTGTGGAACTTTTTGATATTCATAAGTCGCGCCAAATACATTATTCAGCATAAGTGAGGACCAGATATTTTGTTTTGTATGCTTTCCTTTGGTTGCGATCTCGATACGATCAAGGATCTGGTCGTAGAATTCTGCCGCGTCATTTTGTTGATAAACATCAAAATTAAGATTCAGTGTTTTACATGCGTCTACAAGAAGGCGAGGGTCAAAATATTTCTTCTTTGAATACTTCATGAAGTAAAAAGTTCGTTGTAGTTGTTCAAATACCAAGTAAGCGTCACTTTCTATCGTTGTGATTGGTTCAGCAGTATCCGTCGGAACAATCCTCGCTCGTCCAGTCTCTTTATTATATCTACCTTCGTGAATGATGAATTCGCACGTGTTAACATCATCTTTGTACAGTACTTCATGGCTTGAGGTCTCCTGGTTGAATTTAACAACTTTTCCTTCTCGCCACAAGCCGTTGTGCCATTCAAATAAAACATTTTTTCCGACCAATTCATCATTTGTCAGATGCCATAAAGTTGTGCGATGACTCTCAATCAATGGAGTTGACAGTATAGCATCTCGCAAAGTGTCGATCATATATAGTTGCTGCAACAAGGAGTTCATGTAGCAAGTGCAACCTTGATTCTTCAATCCAGAAAAATGCACATCAGACTTCTTCGAAACGTCTCTAGTAGCCAGTTTATTCCATTCGTCTTTCATATTTGGTGCTGCTGCAACCATTAAACTGTTCAATTGCGTTATAATTCTTGAAATCGCAGCTTTATTAATAAAAGTATATTCTATCAGCAATTCAAATGCAACTTTTCGACTCTCGGAGGTATCACAGACTGGATTTTTATCTTTATCAGCCTCGGGTATGGGAAATAAAAATTCGGACAAAACTATATCTACTAGTTGCGATCCAAATTTAGTTGATGCAATAAAATCGGGAACAATACTTATTAATTTGGTCATTAATTTCAACGAACCCAACAAAACATGTTCTGCATTGGCCACGTGCTTAGACGCAGAGAAGAAGATTAATTTGTCAGATAAAAGCTTTACTAATTCTTGAAAGTTTGTACTTTTATCTGTTGGCAATAAAGGTAACAGTTCGCCTATAGCTTGGAACAAATCTTCACAGAAAATATCGCTTATATCTAACTTATCTAGCTCAACCAGCAACCATTTAAACACCACAGGTTCAATTTTACCTACTTGAATCGCAAATTTTGAAGCCATATTCCTCACAAACTTGGAGTTACTGTGGAATATAAAGCTAACAAGGGATCGAGTTTGTGTATTGCTGATAAGGTACGACGATGCACTAGGTGCGTTAATAAGCATATTCAGAGTAGACAACCCATCTTGCACAACATCTGATTCACCTGTGGCAGTAGCATTGATGCAAGTAGAAAGAAGTCTCTCTACTAAAGTGGATAATAGTGGCTCAATCTCCGCAAATAATGTTGTTAATCCAATAATACCCGACGATTCAACAGCTTCTACACTTCGAGTGGTCATACTAGTAGATAATAAATAGCACAGAATGTGTAGACTAATTGACACAGTCACCTTATTTATATAATTTTTATCAAATTCGTGTCTCGTGAAAATGTCAATAATCACAGAAACCCCACCACTTTCAACAAAACGATGATAAAATGTATTAGATAGAAATTTTTCTTGTCTTTCACATTCCCTAGGCGGTTGAATGATACTGTCTAGTACCATCAGCTTGTATACTAACTCAATTGGAGAATCAGACAGCAGCAGCTTCCAGTCATCGAATGTATTTACATTAGATTCGGTAGCGACGCTGATTATTGATTCGTATATTAAACTTTGTGTTGGCAAATACATGAATAATTTCCAGATCAATTTTGACAGATCTATGTCGTTGCTTTTGTCAGATAATGCAAATAACACTTTAATCAGATCGTATTTGGATGATAATAAGTTGGATATATGTTCACATCGCTTCTGTTCTTTCGTGACTGGTGGGAGATCTCGATACGTGTTCGAGGTGTGATATAAGTCAGCATCATCATACAAAGAGGTTGTTTGTTGATATGGATACGTTTGATACAACGCTGTTATGTATGCACCATCGTTATAACCTATCTCTTCGATGCGAGTACAATCTGAAATCTTGGTGGATAATGGAGGAGTAATTTCTATAGCTATCTTAGAATAATCGGACCAATTTAACTTGTCGCTAATTTTCTTCTTCAAATCTCCGATTGTTTGCATGATATGTATTTCTTCTTCGTAATATCCCTCCGAATCCTTATCGACTCTGATGTGGTCTTTACCATTAGTACCAACATATTTTGAATATTTGAAGTGCTTTACAGGTAGTAAAATCCTCGACATTTGACTCTTGGTCGCGATCATATCTATGGAATGCGTCATATCCTTGGAAACTGAACCAATTAATAACTGAATACACCTAAAGCTCTTAGGCGAAGCCCTCTCCTGTTCACCTGACTCGAGCTTAGAATGTTCATCATTTAAGTATGAGAATATTTTCAGCAAAAATTGACTGTACACACTTTTATCTTGATCTAAACCAGTATCCATGAGTACCATACTATCATATGCTTTCAGCAACATATCACTGGCATCAGTCAAATTGTTCTTAGTATTCAAATAAATGCGCCATAAAGTTTCTAATCCACTATTATTTCCTAAAGCAGGGGTATTGCGATGATACGACGGTTTCTCAACATGAATATAATACGCTTCAAAGCACTTAAAAGCAGTTGGAATATCATTTGACCAATCAATTTTGGTGCTGCATAAAAAATTGTTAAATATATGACGAAATCCTTCGTTTGTGCACATATGACTCGCACTATCATTGTCTTTACGCATAATGCCGCTATAAAAAAACGACATGCACGCCTTCAGCTCCACATGATTATCCGATATCGTCATATATTCCCATATCAAATCCAAAGATTGTACGGATAACTTAACATCAGGGTGCAATCCATAAAATGATCTCAAAATATTTAATCTGTTAACTATTCCGTTGAAATAAACATCAGCATCTGCTACTCGTGATCTCGATACTTGTATAAATCGCTGGATCTCATTCATGATTATTCCTTCAAACCCTAAATTCGTCAGATCATTCAATTTTGCTGCGGTACCATTCGGACACAATACTTCTCTCCTCGATATTAAGAATTGTAGAGTTGATATACTTTGAACAATAGAATCCTCATCTGACTTGTCTACATTTGAATAAAACAATGCAATATTTTGTAAACAATCGTCGATACTTTGGCACGCAAAGTCAACACCGTTATCCATGGACAAGCACTTGGACAACAATTCCTGGATGCCTCGGGTGTTTTTATAACTACTAAAATTAGGATTTTTATAAATTTCCCATACTAGACTGAGAAGTTTAAATGTGCAAGTGCTAGAAATAGCCATACCACTAGCTGGTTGGAACACCATAGTTGAATACTTTTCTACTAATGATGCAACAGTCTGATACATTGCTGAGTCATTAGAGCGTGTTGTTTCAAGAGCTAAATCAATTAAATATAGAAATTTCTCTTCTGTCAAAGCACACGATATCACAACTAATAACGATTGTATTTCTTCTAACAAGACAGATTCGCGTTCTGCCAGCGATGCTTTCCAGATCAACTTCAAATGATCTTGAGTTAAATTATCCGTTTCTGCTAAATATTCAATAAGTTTCACAATTCTTACGATAATTTCCTTGTGTGCAGAGTTGCCACTACCAAATACTAAACTCAATACGTCATTACGGATGACCCATGGTGCAAGGGTACAATATAAGTAATTTTCTTTTGGTTCATCGCCTAAATAAAGTCCCTTTCTTGCAAGCGTAGGTGCTGGAGATGCACCATTAGGCGTACTAGATGTGGGTAAAATCATAGTCCAACCGTTAGCTGGAGGCTCTCTCTCTTCATGCTTTTTTGGACGATGATAATAGTAATCAATATCATAACTTGAACCACCAGGTTTGTTGGGATCTGCTTTCGATATAAACCAGCACTGTTGTCTATAATTAGTCATCAAACAACGAAATAATGTTAGCAAAGGTTCACCTCCTTTAGGTTGCTTGACATATCTAAATGGATCTTCCATAATATACTCACCATTAACAAACGATGTACCAGCCCCTGATACAATATAACTTTGCGCAATTGGGCGATTATAAATTGCATCCTTTACATATTCACTTATTTGTTCCCAACCAAATAATTTCAATGGTAAAGAGCCGCTCTGCACCATTTTTAAAGAATAATTTAATCCGAACATATCTAACTCACGAAGTCCAAAACTATTTTGCATTTTATCTAGATATTTTAATACCTCCGACATACAATTAGCCCTTTCAGACACATCTTTCTTCAATTGCTCATCACTTAAATCGAATAATACTTCTTTGGCAATTAATAAGCAGTCACGAACAACTTCTAAAGAGTTTGAGGGGGCACTGCTTGTGGGATCAGTAACTTCTTCTAACGCTGCAAGAAATATTTTAAAGCATGATGATCCAACCCACGAAGAATTTTCACTGTTGGCTACTTGAATGCTTTTAAACAAGGGCTCAAACTGACCAGCGGCATAAAATTGCAACAATAACCTTTTTCTTACTTCCGCATAACCAGGTTGATGAGTAAAATGTATTTTTTCACCGCAATAGTAAGGGCTACCAAAATAATCAAATATTTTAGCTAAACAGGAAATCATCGTCGGACGTCCAATTAATTTTATGCATATACCCAAACCTAATTTTAAGGAATCGTCAATACTTTGGCGGACGGCAATATCCATGACATCTTGTGGTCTTTGCTGCAATAATGTGTCGAGAATTTTTAATAAGTAATCATCTAGTAAGATTATGTTTATCAGTACAGGATTAATGTAAGAAATGTTTTATATGCTTACCTAAAAAACTTAAACATTCAGGTGATGTAATATGCTGGCTACAAAGTCTTAAAGATTCAAGTCCAGTTTTGTATTTCACTATAGTAAATTGATAAGAAAAAGTAAATAATTTCGATAGATAAAATAGCTTACATGTTGCCTTGTATTTGTCATTTAAATCAAATTTTACACTCTCTAAAACTTCAAAAGAGACGGTATTGAGCGAACTGCTACTCATCGTTCACACTCCTAGTATATCTGATGCTCTGTTTGATTCTTTTCTTAGTGCAAGATGTGCAAGACTGTAGACAGTAATAACAATTTTGAATTTAATATCAAACAATTATTCCAATTTGCCGTCGTACTCGTTAGCGTCGCCTCAACTGTCACGATAGACTTCTGTATACAGGATTCTCTTCTATCGCAGAAATCACTATTTCTTTTTTTAATTCGAAAGATTTTTGGAAAAGTTCCGCATCGGGGTAACTGGGTAGGGGGTCCCCCCATTTTAATGGTTCATTATTATACATATGAATACTATTTGTCTAGCAGGCTGTAATAAAATTTTGATTGTTTCTTATATACATTAATTATTTTAACAAAATTTCAAAACATGTAGGAATAAGTATAGGTGAGTTATTATGTTTGTAAAATTTTTATAAATAACCTTAACGATTTGTTTGTTCATTTGTTTATACAGCGCAAAAAACAAACTATGAAATACCGGTCCGATGAGTCATACGGTAAATTTTTTGAGTGACTCATCAATTAAAAATCAACTAGTTAGTTGTTCATGACATTGAAAATGACACTATTGATCTTGTTCGCTTTGCTTTTTTGCTGTCAAATACATGCATTTAGGACACAGATAAGTGGTTCAATCGCCAAGAAACTTTCCGCAAGTACATGGAATGGTCGTAATAGTCAAACTGCATTATTTGGTGCTAGAAATAGAGCCTGGGCGAAGGGTGACTTAAGTGACAAGGACATATTTGAGGATAGTAAAGAGGAAGATGGCACAGGTAACAAAAAGGATAAATATAAACTAGAACCAGAGACTGTATTTTTTGAGGGACCTCCATCGTCATCAGAGGTCATTCTTCCAGCATTGTCAATTTTAACTGTAATCGGGTAAGTATAACATAAATATAAAAGAAATAATGCACATCGTTTCGGATATGTAAATTGAAGCATCGTCATTGCTGTGTCTTTCTATTGTTTCTAATTAATATTAATTTATTAATGCATTATTTTATCATTAATTTATTACTAATATTATAATACTATCATTTATACTAACAATATTATTATATGTAGAATTGTCCCTTTCGTATCGGCTTTATCTAGACAAGCCTGGGTAAGGTATAAATTTACCTCGAGAAGAGTTTCTATTCAAAGTGGAATCGGAGGTAAAGACCAATCAGAAATTATATATCCTGATATTGAAGAAATTAGATTTGTATATAGAGCCTTTGGTGCTGCTGGTGACATGGTGTTATTCCTTAAAGATGGTGCTAAAGTGGAACTTAGACATGTCCCTAAATTTGATGAAATTTATAATTATGTTCTATCCAAATGCGATGATGATTGTAAAAACAAGTCTATGAAAATAAAAACAGCCGTTCCTCAAAATTGAATAGGTTTTTGCAAAATAACAGTATGAAGAATGTAATGTATATATAATAAAATCGGATTTTTTTTTTTTTGATGAACCCTAGCACACTTCTCTGGAACTTAGGTCCACCATCGCTGATTTTAAGAGTTTGGAGTCACAGAGTGTTGAGTATTGATTGCGCGAAATGAGTTCCCAGCAACAAATATCGGGAAATCTAGCAGCCAACCCCGCGGTACTTATTGGTAACCCGGCGTTGTTGACACAAGTGCTACAAATGCTCACAGCCAACGACACCACAGTGATCAAACAAGGCGAGAAAATAATGAAAGCGTTTATGAAAAATAAAGATAGCATGGGCGCACTTATGTTGCAGGTACGATATCCAATATAACTTAACTATGCTTTAATTTTTACAATGTATTATCTACTAAGGTGCAAACATCGCCTGATGCGGCAATAAGACTTAGTGCGACACTATTATTGAAAAAGAAAATAGGTAAATACTATTCCAAGTTAGATCGTGCTAATAAAGATGCTTTAAAAGCTACAACATTGCAAATATTAGCAAGAGAAACGGAAAAGTCAGTTAGAACAAGTATTGCAGGTGTAATAGGAGCAATAGCACAATCGGTATTTACTGAAGGTGCTTGGCCTGAATTGTTTCAATTGTTATTAACCTTTTCTCAAGATCCAAATGAACAAATGCGTGCTACATGTTTCATACTATTAGATAATTTAGGTGATCATATCAGCGCATATTTAAAACCGCACATGGCTACATTAGCACAGCTATTTACCCAAGGTTGTCAAGATCCATCATCTATTGTTTCCGTTGCTGCTATGCGAGCTACATCTACTCTTATACAACAACTTAACGGCTCACCAGAATTAATGCAACTACAATGCGTAATCACACCATTGTTAGTAGCAATTAAAGCTGCAGTTGATCGTGGTGATGATGAGGCGGCAATCGATGGCCTTTCAACAATTGCTGATTGTGCTGAAGCTGAAATGGGACTAGTTAATGATCATATTGAAATGGTTGCACCATTTATTGTTCAACTTCTCCAAGCTACTAATATTCCTAATAATATTCAAGTTGCTGCAGCTACTGCATTAAATGGAATTGTATCAAGTAAACCAAAACTACTAGCTAAGAAGAATTTAATACGCCCTATTTTAAGCGCTTTAATGTCTTTATTAGCCAGTAGTACTGTTTCAGGTGCAGGTTCATTATTTTCTTTCAATGAAACACCTGTAGTTGGAGATGACGACGATGATGAAGAGGATGAAGATGAAGGCCAAGATATTCAACGAACTATACAAACAATCATTGATACAATGGCAATTAAAATACCATCAAAACATTTCGTCAATGATGCTTTAGAGTTATGTGGAGCTGGTATTCTGCATGAAAATATGCATATGAGAAAAGCTGCAAGTGCTGTACTTGGTGTAATTACCGAAGGATGTTGTGATGCGATCAGACAAAGGTTAAATGACATATTACCAGCATTGTTGCAAGCATGTCAAGATCCTGAGCATTGTGTAAGAGAATGTGCAACATTCGCGTTAGGTCAATTCTCAGAGCATTGTCAACCTGATATTCTGCATTTTCACCAAATGGTTCTCCCTGTGATATTTAAATTGTTAGAGGATAGCCATCACACTGTTCAGGGAACAGCATGTTATGTTCATGAAATGTATTGTGAAAATCTGCAACCAGCAACATTACGTCCATTTCTTGTACCTTTAATGCAACGATTAGGCAGTCTATTGCAAAGTCCTCAAAGAGTAACACAAGAAATGGCTTTGACTGCTCTGTCAGCAACCGCAGTTGCTGCAGAAAAGGATTTTATTCCATTCGCTGAGGTAACTAGCTCCTTACACTACATACCTTGCCTCGTCTTGTGAATATATCTATGATTAAAAAAACATTGTATTTCATCGTTATCTGAAAATTCTGTGGAAAATACGCTGCGTTCTTACTGAGATATAAGCACTGCTATCTTGAAGTTACTAGTTTTTCTTATACAAGTTTAACTTATTTTTTTTTAATTTATAGGCTACTTACGGTATACTGGCACCAGTGTTATTTAGCGCGGATCCATCGCTATTCGGACTTCGAGGACGTGCATTGGAGTGTCTTGGACATATCGCCGTCGCAATTGGAGGGGATAATTTTGAAAGATATTTTGATAAAGGAATTGAGAGTGCGTGGCAAGGTGTACAACTTGAAGATGACGTTTTGAGGGAACATGCATACGTTTTCTTCGCAAATTCATCCAAAGTTATGGGTAAACGATTCGATAAATATACCACTTTGGTAATGCCACATTTGTTAGAAGTTATTGCGGAAAAAGAAGTTACATTTAATCCTAATGATGATGATGATGATGGCGCGGCCAATCCCGTTGCACCTGGCGCTGAAGGTGATGACGAAGATGATAGTGAAGATGGCGACTATGTATTTAATGGCGATGATGAATTTGTCAACTCAAAAAAAGCTGCCATAACAGCAGTTGGATGCATTGCTGAATACACCAAGGAGTTATTTTATCCATGGTTACACCAAACATGTGAAGCGTTATTAAAGGATGAGGATGGCGCTATTGATAGCATGCACGACGCAATTAGAGCTGAAGCTGTTCTTGTGATGAAAGACATGATTATATCAGCTGCTGCTGCAAATGGTTGTCCAGAGCCTGTCAAAGGTCAAGTTATTACTTTACCCGAACACGTAAATCAGTACACTAATCTATGTCTAACGAAATGTATTTCAACGTTAGAAGATTACGAAAAGTTACCTGTTTCTCAAGCATGTGAGGCTATTGAAGGAATCTTAAGCACTTTAGGAATGTCCGCATTGAACACTATTGGTCAAGATGGAGTGAACAAGCTTATGCATAATATTTTATCTCTATTGCAAGAAAAGGGAGAATGTCAAAAAGGGGGCGATGCTGGCGAAGGTGACGGCGAAGATGATGACGATCATGATAATATTGTAATGGATGCAGTAACTGATGTCATTGGTGCTCTTGCTAGAGCTATGGGTTCACTTTTTATTCAATATTTTGATCATTTTGTTCCTTCTCTATTAAAGTTTACGAAAGATTCTAGAGTTTATAGTGATCGGTCTATGGCCATTGGTTGTTTTGCTGAAGTTTTTCAAGAAGTTGGATCACCTTGTTCCAAATATGTGGAAACAATTATTCCAATTATTCAACGTGGTTTGACTGATTCAATGGAATCTGTCCGTAGAAATTCTGCCTATTGTATAGGTACGCTAGTTGCTAATTGTGGTACAACTTTAACTCCTCATTACATCACGATTTTGCAATGGTTGCATCCATTATGTATCCGTCAGAATACTCAAGTTGGCTCTGATATTGGTGGTGCGGATATAGACAATGCAATATCAACCGTTGCTCGAATGATTCAAGTTTCTATAGATTCTGTCCCATTAGCGCATATATTACCTGTTATGTTGTCTTCGTTGCCACTTAGATCGGATCACGAAGAAGGAGTCAATGTGTACAATACCTTGATAGGATTACTTACCTCCAACAATCCAGTTGCAGTATCAATGAAAGATCAATTTTTGGAATGCTTTCGTCAAGTTGTTTCTCCTGATTCATTAGCTAAAGATGCAACGAAAGTCATCGTTCGTAATTATTTGTCAAGTATTGGTGTTGCATGCTAAAAGAAAAGTAACTAGACTATAAATTCTATTTCTTATTAATTCAATACATATTTTAGCTATTTCTTGTTATAAATGCTTGTCCTAATGTCGTTAGTTTGTTATATGCAGCAGGGACATCGGCTTTAAATTGCACTTCATTTGTGGCATATTTCTGCACATACAACTTCACCTTCGGATCCGCAAGCAACAACTTACCCAAGTTATCACTCGTAGAACCTTTAACCAATTGACTTAAATATTTATTACCAAAATCAGCTTTACCTACTCTTTTCCCATATATTTGACTACGTTCGCCAAATGTGCTGGGTACATTGTTCTGCCAAGAATCATCAGCATCTTCATCATCATCATCATCGTTTCCTTTTCCTTTTTTATTTTCTTCTATTGTTTCAGCAACAATGCGTTTAATTTCACCTAAACTTCCTAATATTAAAGCTATATCTTGAGCTTCCATACCACTATTGTAAAATGCGTCAATGACGCATTTGTTATTTTCACTCCAATTATTACTGCAAATTCTATCGTTTTCTTTTTTTGCATCATATCGTCCTACTTGTACAGTTGTTCTACTTCCACCAACACTTTCTAATACTTCACCCCCACCAAAACTAATTAAATCCGAAGATGATACTGAGTTTGTTCTAGATAAATCTTTCTTTATCAATTCTATCGCAGCTAAAGCATCTACAAATTCTGTATTGCTTTGATCAATCTCAAATTTAATTGAAGCATCTGGACCACCTTCTTCTGTTTTCATATCATAACCTAAAGCATCACTAATTGCTAGTTGGAATAATACTGGCGCCAATGCTATATTTTGAAGAATCAAGTTTCTAAGTTTCTGTTTGATTTTATTTACAGTTGCAATTTTTAATTCTTTATCCCCATATGTGTCAAGATCAAAGTAAACTTTAGCAGATGAACTACCTGGCATTATAAGCGAGGGCAATAGACCAACACCGAGCAAAACAGCTCTCGATAATGAGTTGCGATGCCTACTAACGTGTGTTGATGGTAAACCTCCATCCTTGCCAGCCTCAAGCGATGTTGCTTGCCTAGAAGAAGCTACATTACATACATAACCAGTGCAAGTAATTACTCCAAGAGCAATGCATATGATCCTCAATATTTCAACGCGCATTATCAAATATGATCGGGTGTAGGCTGACTCAGTGTGTATGTTCATGGAATGAAAAATCTCAACAAAAAAGGCGGAACGCAATTCGAATAGATCACATAACAAAACAACTGATGTTATTAAGTACATAAATAAGTATCATATTTGTAAATTATCCGAAAGTACTTATTTCTTTGCGCTATATTACCCACCAAGTAATATATCGGATCGGTATTAAATTCATACTGACGCTGTGATATGCATATAAAAAGCAACTTATGCCTTTAAATATTAGCTTCTCAACTCACTACTATCTATTGTTAAAACCACCATCATAGTTACCTTGGGCCGCTTGCTTCCCAAACTTCTTCCATCAATTGAATGAAAACTAGTCCTCGAAGAAGTTCGTGCGCCTCAACTCACGTTCTGGCATCATAGTGGACATATATACAGATGGATATCGGTCAGGTGGAAACATTGTGTCTTGCGCTGTTCGAGGGTAGTAATGAACAGCTTCGAGCCGATGCACAAATTACTTTATTGACTTTGCAGTCATCTGTTGATTTTATTCCTGTTTGTCGTGCGATTTTAGACTCATCTACATCACCGTATGCACAGCTAACAGCTGCTAATAGTTTAGAGAGTTTGGTTACACAATTTTGGAATAATTTTACTGCTGAATATAAACATGAACTTCGCACATATGTATTAAACTATTTATTGACAAACGCACCATCATTATTAGAATATGTTGTTGGTAGTTTAACAAAGTTAGCCTGTCGTATAACTAAATTAGGATGGTTTGATAGTCAAGAACATCGTAATATAATTGGTGAAGTGAAAGAATTTTTTTTACAAGCATCTATTGATCATTATATTGTTGGATTAAAATTATTGAATGCATTAGTTGATGAGATGAATGTACCAACAGCAGGTAGAACCTTGACGGTGCATAGAAAAACTGCAGTATCATTTCGTGATCAATCATTATTAGAAGCATTTGAAATTGCAGTAAAAACATTAAAAGAAGATTATTCAAGTGTTTTACCTCGTGAAATGGAGCAGAAATTATGTTTTACCGCTTTGACATTAGCTAATACTTCACTTTCATTTGATTTTATTGGAACCAATCCTGAAGAATCAGCTGAAGATGTTGGCACTGTTCAAGTTCCTAGTTCATGGAGACCTTATGTTCAAGAACCTGCTGTAATGCAATTATTTTTTGATAGATACGAAAAAACAGATCCTCCTCATTCACATATAGCATTACAAGCGTTAGTACAATTATCATCAGTAAGAAGATCACTTTTTGCGTCAGAAAAAGAACGCTCAATATTCCTAGAAGCATTAATGCAAAATATTAGAAAGATAATGTCCAACAGCACTGGTTTGTATGATTCTGATAATTATCATGAATTTTGTCGTTTACTCGGTCGTTTAAAGGCTAGTTACCAGCTTTCAGAATTAACAAAAACTACTGGATTTACTGAATGGTTAGAATTAGCATGTGATTTTACTGTTCGTTCTTTAGCAAATTGGCAATATTCAATGAATAGTATTCATTATCTCTTGGCGTTATGGGGACGATTGATTGCTGCATTACCTTATTTAAGAGTTGACGCCCCTGATTCTCAAAAACAAACATCAACCTTAAGAAATTGTGTATTAACAGTTGTTGAAAGATATATAACTACCATGTTAAATTCTGCTGATTATGTTGTACAAGCTAACGGTTCTGTAGACGATCCTTTAGATGATGAAGGTTCATTAAAAGAGCAAATGGAACGATTGCCCGTTATTGCTAGACTAGAATACGAGACAGTTGCAAAATATTTAATTGATCAATTTGAACAATCACTTACCATGTGTAAAGAAAAGTTTGATTTGTATGCACAAGGTCACTCTGATGATGTTTATCGCATGATAAAAATATTAGAAGGACGTTTGACTTGGCTTACATATATGGTTGCAGCTGTTATAGGTGCACAGACTCAATCTGCAGATACAAGAAAAAATCAAACAGAATTATTATGGGATGGTAGATTATCAAAACAAGTATTTTTATTAGTGCAACTTTTGAACTATCGACTAACCATCGATCCAAAAGCAAACTGTGATCCAAAACTAGAAATTGCTATATTAAACCATTTCAAGTCATTTAAAAAGGCATACGTATTAGACAATGTTAGTACAGGATCGTCTATGGTGAGTATAGTTCCTGGTGGAGCACAACCTCATCACTTATTATCACTTGCATTATCATCCGGTACGTATTCAGATAAAGAAGGTCCTCCAGAATCATTTACTGTTTATGATGCCATGGAAATCGGTGATGTAACCTTCGTTATGAATATAATTGTCGATAAAATATGTAATAATATCCGTTATTGGGGTCACCGTCACGACAAAATATTATCCGAAACATTAGAAGTATTTGTTGAATTAGTAACGAGTTACTCTTCGAGTAAAACTTTATTAAGTTTAGAAGCCGTTTCATATCTAGTGCAAAATCATGATGGTGAACATTTTCCATTTTTAGGATTTTCTGATGATAATAAAGACCGAATTACATTTTATAGCGCGTTATCTCGCTTGGTTTTCTCTTCATCCGAAGATTTAAACAACCAATTTGACGTCTTTATTACATCAAATTTACATATATTATCCCAATTAAGCACCACTGCAGACCTTCGTAATCAACAAGTGAAACTTGCTATAATAGGTGCAATGCGCGATCTGCGCGGCATCACCACATCAACATACAATAAACGAACTTATAATTTATTATTTGATGCAATATTTCCATTAACTTCACAGCTATTAGTACGCATAGCTCAGACATGGTATGATGATGCTGCTGTTATGGCTGCATTATTTAAATTTGTTCAAGAATTTGTCTCGAATAAAGCCCAACGGATTTGTTTTGATCAATCTAGTGCAAATGGTATATTATTATTTCGTCAAACAAGTGAGATTGTATGTGAATATGGTAGCCGAATACTAGCTGTACCAGTTCAACATGATATTTATTTAGAGAAGTACAAAGGTATTAGGTTAATGTTGAATACACTTACATGCGCATTATCTGGTAATTATGTATGTTTCGGTGTGTTTGGTTTATATGATGATCGAGCATTACAAAATGCATTAGATATTTCATTACAGACCTTATTAAACATCCCACAAGCAGATATATTGCAATATGTAAAGCTATCCAAGGCTTATTACGGTTACTTGGAGGTGTTATTTAGAAATCATTTGGATGTATTATCGGGATTAGACTCACCAGTATTCTTGCAATTAGTGAAAAGTAATTATGAAGGCCTTCAATCAAGTGATCCAATTATTAGTGCATTCTGTGCTAGTACTGTTGATCATTTAGCAACTTATTTATTTTTAAATTGCAAAGGTGATAAAGTAACTGTCCAATATATTCGTAATCATTTATCAACCGAACCAGAACTATTACACCAGTTAATGGCAACATTATTCAATACTCTTTTATTTACTGCAAATGCAAATGCAAATCATTGGGCACTTACGCGACCTATACTAAGTCTTTTGCTTGCCGATGAATCATCATTTAATGCATATAAAGAGAATTTAATCATGACTCAAACAGAAGAAAATCAAATCAAACTTCGCGAAGAATTCTCCAAGTTAACTGTAGACATACAGCAGTCGGTTGAAGCAGCCAACAGAGATAGATTCACACAAAGATTAACTGAATTTCGAATAAAAGTAAGAAATTTTTTAACTTTGTAAACGAAAGTAACGAGAGAAAATAATAAGAATTAAAATTTGTAAGTACTTTAACAAAGAAAAAAACATTTTATTATTCAATTTTTACAGGTTTAAAGTTTGTATTTACTAGTGGAGTCAATGGTACAACAGTTGTCTCAATATTTCGGGAACGATTACCTTGTCTACTTTCTTGTCTACTATTTTGTCTACTACTTTGTTTAATTTGTTTACTATTAGGTCGACTAGATGTGTCTGCAATATTCCAACTCACTTGAAGTATATCAGGTGTTATTGTCAACTCACGAGGTGTAATAGAATGATCCTCCAGCATCACCATCCCTCTACTACTCTTTTCAGCAGTAGTTGGCTTGATCTCATTAGTTGATAGTGTAAGCTTTGATACTTCATTGATTATATTATCTATTTCTCGATTATTATTATTATTATTTCCTAAATTATTACTTTTGGATGGTGTTAAAGTGATTTTTTTATTTCCTTGTTGTCCAACAGGAGGTAGAAGTGGATCATTTAACCATTGTTCAGTTTCTTTTAATGTCATTTTTGTAGGGGTTTTAGCAGGTGGATATACAACAGGTTTTGGTTCATCATCAGGTTCTACTTCTTTTAATTTTGCATTACCTTTTGATAAAGTATTTATAAATGCTTCTAATGCTTCAGCTTTTCTTATTTCTTTCAACATATTTTTACCTAATGATATAAACTCGGATCTAAAATGAGTAACATCAATCATATCCGTTTGACCAATCCAATAACGTTTTTGAAGTATACGAATTTGTCTTGATGATAATACAACACCTAATTCAAGTAATAATGTTTGAAATTCGACGGGATATAATTTAGTACGACATGCATGTAATATCTTTGATTTACGAGTACGCATTGCTTCAAATGAATAATGTTTTAATTTTTCTAATATAATTTGTGTTGCGTCATATATTGCACTTGGTGATTCCATTTTATCATAATGTTCTGCTCTTTGTTTGATTAATAATTTTTTATCAATTTCTTTTTTTTTATCTGCTTTTTTACTAGCATCAAGATCTAATTTTTGATCATATAAACATTTGGCACTACCTAATACAGCTAATAAATCAACAACACCACGAATATCTGGATCAAATTTTAACATAATTTCAGTAATTTCTTTCGTAGTTAATGATAATTTAAAATCTGATAATAATCTTTCACGTAATAATGTTGGTCCTAATAATTCAATTTTACTACCACGACCACTTATATCATATCCTAATAGTTTAAAATCTTTTGATTCATACATTGCTTTACCTATTTTTTTTAATATATAATTAACATTATTTATATTTTTTGTATTAGCTTCACCATATTTTTTATCTAATGTATATCTTGATGCAACAGTTTCAGATGATATTATTGATTCTGATGTCATTGATTGTAATGAATTTAATGATTTTATTGATGATATATCATCAATAATATTATCATCACCAATTCCTATACCAGATTGATGAATTATACTTTCACCATATTCATCATATTTTGCTATTCCTTCAGATCTTAATGTTGTTTCTAATTCAACTAATGTATGTAATAATGCTGTTGCTTTCTCTTTTGGTAAATCAGATACTGCACGAGTAAACATTGCTGCTGTTTTATCATTATTATTATTATTCTGATTATTATTATTATTAGATTTTTGTAAAAAGGCTGCCTGATCAAGGGAGAATGGACTTGATGATAGTAATGATAACTTTTTATTCATTATTATTATTATTATTATTATTATTATTAATTTTGTAATCTTAACTTTCCAATTTTTATAACTGTCTTAAAAGTTGATTTGATTTCTTCTGCAAGTTAACATTACCAATTAGTTTTAATGGAGTATATTCTTGCTCTTAATTAGTAGCAGTCGCTGAAATCAAATAATAAGCGTGCAGTATGTATATATTCTTCAATTTCTTGGGTATTCCAATTTGAATAATTTTTTTGTCATAATTTTCAAGTTCCAGTTCCAATAATTGAAGGAAATAGTGAGAAAAATTAAGAAAGTAATGTAATTAAAGTAACAATCTAAGTTAAAATGTAACAATCGACATGTTTTAACTGGGAGTTTATTATTTGACTATAGTTATTGCACTCTTCTGATTTCAAAGATTGGAATGTGAATTCAAATCCCCGGTGAAGTAACAATTTTTGAAGGGATACGTAATGTAGGTAATCACCATTAGATTTCATCCATTTAATTCAAAGTTATATCTGCATATAGATTATTTATTATTACTTCTATCCATTTGCGATTTTAAGGTGGTATATATTTAACTAATGATAATAATATCAATAATTAACTGCTACAAGATTCATCAATAACTTTAATAAACTTGTTAGTTCGTGGATGCATATTTCCGATAATTAATAGTGCCCAAAAATATTGTATCGTAATTAATTTAATTCTAATGCAATCAATTCATTAATATATTGATTTGCTTTCGCTTCTAAGATACATTGCTCAGATACATAGAAATAAAACTGTAAACAACTACTAGCTAGAGTTAAATTCCCCAGTATCAAAATGAACATTGGATTCAATTATTCCTATAGAAATCACAACCGACTGAATGAATCAATATATTTACTAAAATTGTTGTAAGTAAGGACATGTGATTTAAGGTGGTTCATATTCAACGAATAAGAATAAATATAAAAGATTATCTTGATTAATTCCGCATACAAGAAACAGCCACGGATAAACCGTTTTCATTTTTATAGGAATTCTAACTTTAACTCATATAATAAAGAGTACAGGTAATCATGTCTACCTACTCCAATTCCTCTCAATTCTTCATTATAGTCATCATGTATGTATATAGAGTAAGATTATTTCTTTCTTTCATGTGCACCATATTAAATTTTTATACCCACATGTATACTTTCATCGAATTAAATTATTATTATTATTATTGTATCATATTAAAACCATTTCTTTCTTGCGTTCAATCAATAGAGTCATCATAGAATCAACCAAGTAATTATCAATCATTGAATGAATGAAGAAAAGACACTATAGGAGATTGATTCTTTCGAGGTTTATTCATTCATCATTGTATATGCTTGTTTCTTCAAAACCTGAGGTCAAGAGGATGATTTTTTTTTTGACTCTGAAAAATTTCGAAGTCGGTGCTGCGCTGTGGGCCGTCGAAAGACTGGTCGGGAAAGGGGTAATTCAGGTAGTTTCGAGAGTTTTGACCATCAAAACAGGACCTTCAAGAAACTCGATTTTTGGCTGTGAAAACCTCCGACTTTATTGTCAGAACC
>JACCDO010943709.1_pt1 | contig 26688 bp, 27 predicted proteins | sample 7446101 | NCBI WGS metagenome assembly JACCDO01 (sample SAMN15323440, study PRJNA562643) | freshwater metagenome | isolation source: river surface water | place: USA:Blue River Watershed | collected 2017-08-16 | reverse complement strand
CCAAAATGAATTTAATATATAAAAATGGCGAACGTTTTGTTTATCCAACGTGTGTGGAATGGGTGGGATAATTGGGATTGAATTGATTAATTGAAGTTAGTTCAATTTTTTATTTTTAAATTTAAAATTATTAATAATAGTTGTTTATGGAGAATGATATTAGTATGTACCAAAAACTTTTCCGAAATTTTTTCTAAAATTAGTTGAACTATTATCCAAATCAATGACCAATTGGACCAATTTGGTTAAAATTGCAAGAATATTCAATTCATTTTAATTCTAAAATTAAAAATAATAATAATACGTCTTTATGGAGAAAGATAATAACACATACCAAATTTTTTTTCAAATTTTTTTTAAAAATTGGTGAACTAATGAAATTTCAACCAATCGATAACTAATTTGTTCAATTGGTTGAAATTTATTAATGGTATTATTCAGTTTCTATAATCAGGTCAGAAATATGTAATATTCTCTCAACGTTATCAATAAGATAATAATCCTGATGTACATCCTTTGTAAGGTCTAATCGTTCATTAAGTAAAACATTATTTTTACTATGTTTAGTATAAACAGTCTTTATTACATGATGGGTTCCATTAACTACTTTATTTAATGTAATATCACATGGATATTCTTGATACTTCAATTTAATTGACTTTATAACTTTTCTTGGTAATGAACAACGGTCAGTCGTTCCACCTGGTATTGGGTCAAGTGAAAACCTTGCTCTTCTTACTCTAAAATAATCCATTGGTTGTAGTCGTTGGTCATTTCTTCTTTGTATATGTTTTGGATGTATTAACATCTGGTCTAATGCAGAATCATCGTCATGGAAAGTAAGTATAGTATATACAAATGTAATAGGAAAAAACATTATAGCCATCATACATCTAAATTTATAGAAAAAAACATCTGATTTGGTGTAATTATCGTTAACAATGCGAGCATTAATGGTATTCTCAGAAGTGGTCGCCATCATAATAAATTAGGTAATTTAGTTATTATTAAATTAAATACTTAAATTATTTAATTAAAAAATAACATGACAAAGGGATATCTAATAAATCTTGAACGTAGACCAGATAGATTACTTAGATTTAATTCAGAACCATTTGTTATAGACTTTGATATAGAAGTAGTTCCAGCAGTAGATGGTCAAGAAGTTGTTGTAGACCATTCAAGAATAGAACAACATTTTTTTAGAAAGTTATCGGAAGAAAAGACAAAACGTGTTTATGCTTGTTGTCTTTCTCATATTAAGGTATTAGAAAAGATATATTCTGATTATCTTTCTACCAATGACAATACACCAGTTGTAGTATTTGAAGATGATTGTATATTGATGGTAGATTATACAGATTTTAAACGTGCATGGAAAGACCTTGTTATTAATGACAATATCAACTTTGTTTGGTTAGGTAGTTCAAACTTATATCCTAAAAAATTACAGATTGGTTCTTATAGAGAATCCTCCATTAAAGTATTACAAAGTAGTACAGATTTTACAGCAGAATCATATATGATACGCCCCAGTTATGCAAAGGTACTATATGATTCTATGGTAAATAATATTGGTTCTTCTGATGGAATTATGCTACAATTTTTAGAAAAAAACTTTCAAAATTACTGTTTAAACTTTCCATTATTTTGTCAACGTGACCGTTCAGATACAGATATTCAAAAGTACTGAATGTTATCTATTAATATTATTGTAAACCAATGAAGGTAGAGCCATAATTGTGCTTGGTATTATAAAAGAAGACATTATTCCTATGTACATACCAATTACTCCTCCAACCATTCCATCTGTTAATACATTATAGTCTGATATAGCAATTCCTATATTTGTTCCAATTATACCACCACCAAACGCAGATACATTAAACATATCGTTAGATAAAACTTGTTGAAAGAAACCATTGTCAATAACTTTTCTTACTGCATTTTCTCTTACACGATTAATAAATGTAGAAAAACAATGAGTACTCATTTTCTTTTATAATATTAATATACTTGATTAGATTTATTATTTATTTGTTTAGATTTATTTATTTGTTTAGATTTATTTTTTGTAGAGCATATAACACATCTTTAAACAGACCATCACGAGCATCACGACACCATATTGTATCATAACATAAAATAAAAACGTAGTTCTTTCTTTCTTGTTCAGGCACACCTATAATTTTAAACTCCATATCTGCTTCTTCAGGATATATAGAAAATCTTGCATATGTATGTGTATTTACTAAGTTATTACATTTAGATATAGTTACAGGAATTGGTATCGTATCTGTACTTGTTATAACTACTTCACCAACAACTTTATCTGAAGAGATACTAAATTCTTTGATAAAATCATTTGCCATATCAGATAACATTATACCACATAAATATGCTCTTTCTTGTACTTGATTATCATCAAGTGTGAACAAATGTCCAGCTTGGCTATTTGTTGTAAGAAAATAATGTTGATTTATATCTTTGATTATATCAAAATAAGAAATCATCGATGGATCCTCTAACATTCGTTCTTGAATAAATGATTCAGAATTAATAAGTTGTAGTTGTTTATTTATTAATTCTTGTATTCCCATTTAAACAAGTAAACAAATTAATTATTCTTATTATTAATATTCTTATTATTAGTACTAATTTGTTTAATTCTTTAATTTTTCAGTTTTGTTTATTAATTTTGCTATAAATAAACCCAGGTGCACCTAATAGTGTAGCTGGTACAATAGCAGGCATAAAAATTCCAGTAATATACCCAACAGTTGCACCTGCAGTTGATGCTAATACATACGTACTGAGTGATTCTAATTTTTCATTTTTTTCAAATTTGTCTATTTGTAAAACTGCTAAATTGGCACCAGCAAAAGAAGTAAAGTACTCAATATTATTTTTTTCAAATAATAAAAAGTAACGGTCCATTAATTTAGCAAATCGGTTCATTTTATTCTTTTTTTATCTAAATTAATAATATTTGTTTAAGTTAATAATATTTTTTCTACCTCCTATGCCACCAAAAAAACGAACTACCAAAAAAACTCAAAAACCCAGAAAAGCTAAAAAAACTAAAAAATCAACTAAGCAAAACAGGTATGGAGACAATATGCAGGAATACTACTCACAGCCACCAGATTATAATATGTTTAGGCGTCTTAGTAATAGAGATTACGAAGATGTAAATTATTATAATCCAGGTAATTTATCGATACCGGAAATTATCAAGGAAGGTATCAAGAGAGTCCAACATGATTCTGATACAATACACAATCTTACGTTATGTATTAGATATACTAAAGGTATTAATCATGGTAGTCGAGTTCCATTTTCAAATGTTAATAAAAGTGCGTTAAAAATGATATATATCTCTAAGAGCAATATAACTGTTCCTGGTTCAGAAACAAAGTCAGGTGAACCAATCAAAAGACAAGACCTTCTTGAGAGTTCCATAGATAAACTTAATTATAAATCAGATACAGAAATGTTAGCTAAGTATTCTAATAAAATGCAGAGTGCAATTAATGAAGAAAAGATAGACTATGTAGTTCAAAAGTTGCTACCGAATCTTGAGTCTTCTGAAAAAGAAATAGTTGAAAGGTTCTATAAAGAAGAAGTAAAAAGAGATTTTGCTAATGGTCCAAGTTTGTGGAACAATTGGCAAAATTTTAAAAGAAAAATAATTGATAAATTGGACGAGGAGCTTGGTGAGGCTCTATTCACTCATGAAATTCCTCGATTTAATGAACGTATGCAGATAATCAAAGACTTAATAATTCGTTACAACAAAGAGTTCAATACTCTCAACAATCCATATCCTTCTGGGATGGTAACAAAAAATAAAAAAGGTAAAGCTACAAAACCGAGTATATGGAATCACAATTATGCTCAATCGGAAAAGATATTGTACAAAAAAATGGATTATAAAAAAGTATCTGAAGCCAATCAGTTGGTATCACAACTCACCCAACCAGATGTTGTAGTATATGATATCTTCTTGGGAGAACGTTACAACATTTATAGCTTTCTTCCAGTAATGTTGCTGTATCGTAATTATCATAGTACAGAACGTATAGAACCTATGTTCGATGAATTACGTATTAGTGATTCTGACCATCGTCTTATAGGAGGTCCAGAAGCTCCTGATTATGATCCACCAAAGAATCGTGCATTGGCTATAAAACGTCGTAGACTTTTGTTACAGAAAGATATCGCAGGAAACCTTTCTTATAGAAAACGAGAACAACTTAGAATGGCAAGACGTTCTTTAAAATCAGATATAATTTCACGTCAAGGATTAGAACAGATTATCCAACGTTTTATACATGACTACCAAGAATACTACAACAATACACCACATGTAGAGATGGTATTTGATATATGGAGGGAAAATGTATTAACCTATGACCAAATTCAATACAATCGTTTTCTTCGAGATGCAAATGAATATCGACAAAGAAATCGTAATCGTGACCGTGACCGTGGAAGACAACAACGAAATGAAATTAGAACGTTACGAGATGAACTAAGAACTCTTGAACAAAATGGTGGTGACCCAGAACGAATCAGACAATTACAATCAAGAATATCTGAATTAACTAATGTTCTCACCGCTCAAGTAAATGCTCGTCAAAGAGCAATTATTGAATCCATAATAGAACAACTAACTCAAGGAGCAAGTGAGGCACCAGAGATTCTTGATACATTTCAGCAAACATTTGATGAATGGCGTGATGACCCATCGAGTTATGATGAAGAGCTTGCCCAACAAATGCAGATTGTTATAATGTCTGGATTAAGAGAAAGAAGGTTAATGCAACAAAGAGATGAACAAATACAACGAGATAAAGCTAATATTTTACAAAATCCAGAACGTTTAAGAAAACTTCGAACGTTTGTCGAAGATGCTATCGACAAACTTAATCAGATTATCAACATTACTAAGAATAATAAAGGTATATCTGCTGCAGAACGTGAACAATCAGTAAAAGCATCTGAAGCAAAAATACAACGATATCAAGCAGAACTGAATAACAATGACTACGACTCAGATATTATTTTTCAATTTGTAGATAACGAAGAAAACATTCATTTCCATACAACTCAAGCAGATGTAGAAGCAGCAACTGCTGCTCTTTCTAAGAATAAACTTACAATTCGTGAACAAACGGACAGTGACAAACAAATCACTGGGTATTCTGACCCATCAGCTGAAGAAGATTGTCCTATTTGTATGACATCACTTGATGCATCTGAAAGACTTTGTAGGAGTACTTCTTGTAGACACTGGTATCATTGTTCTTGTTTGGGACAATATATCTCAAGTTCAAGAAAAAATCAACCAATTCCATGTACAGTCTGCCACGTTACGTTGGATACTAACAATATTGTTAGTAATACCAATACTGAATTTGGTAGTCGTATTAATAGAAGAAGAAGAATAGGAAGTAATGGTATCGATGCCGATATACGTTATCTTATTGGTTTGAGGTAATATTAATACTACTTAATACCAATTGATGGATACTTCAGAAATATGTAATCATTCTTAGATGTACCAGGTCTACACAAATCAGACCATTCAAATAATATTCTTTCATTACCATCACCGCAAAATTCAGGAAATGGTTTCCATACTTTCAATTTGAAGTTAAATACTAAGTTCATTATTACCATTTCGTTGGTTCTACATAATGGATATTCGTTCATTAAAGTAATGAGATATTCTTTATTTGTGAAGTTCAATAAGTATGTGTCATAAACCCACATACAATTAAGAAAATAATCAGAAATTAGTATTTCCTTTCCAAATACTCCAATTAACTTTTTAACCAATTGTTGATCTGAATGGTCTATTTGAAAAGTAAATATCGCATTATCGTTATGATACTTTCCAACACCTGCATCGCATGGACATAAGAACTTACCAGAATGGTCGAGTTCTAACAATGGACCAATATCGGAGTATATATTCATACCAGAATCAAGATAACAAACACGGTCCCAACGTCGAAAATAATTATCAAACACATGAAGTTTCTCCCATTGATTGGTTTTGTTGAGTTCTCTTTTATCGGAATTGATGAATCCATGTTCTGGTATTTTACTAATCAAATTGGTAGTATTGATTTGGTCAAACTGTTTGACAATAATTCCAGATAATGGGAGCATTTTAAATCCAACTGCGATAACTACTATGTCTCCTTTCCATTTACCAACTTCACGAAGTTGTTTAATGGTATTTAACATCTTTGAGAAGTAACATCGATCGGTAACTAAAACAAAACAAGTAGTGTAGTATTCTTTTAATTCCTTGCCTAACAAACGAACAACTTTTTTGTGGTCTTCAGATGAGTTAGAACCAATTAGAGAGTCTTTATTTTCTTGAATACATAACCATGGAAAATGACTCCAACAGTTACCCAACAATTGAAGTCTGGATGTCATCCAATCGGATGAATGGTATTCATTGCTAAACAATCTAAGAAGTTCCATGGCACCAGCTTTACGAAGAACGTATGCTCCAGTGAGATATTGTTCAGTAACTTTAACAAATTCATTTTTTGGAGTAATTTCTTCTGATGCATTCAAGAACAATGCAAGAAATCCATGTTCATTAAATTGTTTTATTTTATCAATAAAAGAATTATGAAAGACAATATCGTCCTCCATAATCAGGATATATTCTAAGTCGTTATTTATCATAAACTTCCAAAGTAGAATATGGGATTGAGCACATGCTTTTTGATGAACATTCAAAGATTCATTAAATGATAAAAATATTTCGTTCGGTTTAGTTGCGTTCCATATAGTATGTTTCATATTAATAGATTCCATACGACGTACCATACGTTGATAACGACTACCACCCAATGTGATTACAAAGGTATTGTTTTTATGGAGATTCAACATTTTAGAAAACGATAACAATAATAAAGCTATTTCCTAAAATACCTTCAATTATTTTTAATGATTAATTTAATGATAATAATTAATCAAATTAAAGAAAATTACTTAAATTGATTAATAATAACATTATTATTAATCAATTATGGATTCCATAAAGTATTATCGTGATCATCCAGAGTTTGGTAGTGAAATACTTGTACCAGAATCTATTACTAAAGTTCAATCAAATAATAATATAGAAACAATATATTTTATAGCTGAACGAAATGTTTGGTCAAGATATAAAGTATATCGAAAAAAAAGTATTCCTTTGAGTATTAGTGAGTATGCTTCAAAGTATTGTATTACAAAAGAAATTGATGGAAAAATGGTTTGGGTTTATAGTCCTAAGATTATTAAAACAAATGATTTTCAAAATAAATCAACACAAACAGACTAAATTAAACTAAATTAAACTAAATTAAAGAAATTAGCTTAATTTAGTTTAGTTTAGTTTAGTTTAGTATTAGTACTTATTATTCTTATTGTTTTTATGGGTTCTGTTGAAGATTATCGCACTCATCCAAACTTTGGAAATAGTATACTTATTCCAAAATCCATTACTAAAGTTTATTCACCAGATGGTGTTAATAGTATTTATTATTCTCCTACCTTAGATAGTTGGAATACAACAGAGTTACATTCATTATATGAAATCAGTTCAATGAATCTTATTGAGTATGTTAAGAAGTATTGTATTACTAAGAAAATTAGTTCAAATTTACAATGGGTTTATGTTGGTAATACCAATGATACTACCAACGAACTAAAGAGTGAATATTGTTATCATCCACAATTTAGTTATAATGAAGGTAGAATCTATATCTATAAAGATACTACCGATGTAATCTCGAGAGATTCTACTAATACTATATACAAAGAAGGTGATGTATGGAAGGCTACTACTAAATTTACACCACAACGTTTAACGCATGAAGAATATACCAATAAGTATTGTGAACGAGAACATGGATTATGGATTTATCGTGGTAACAATTGTAATAATGGTAACAATGGTAATAATATGCCAATCTCAAATCCAGTTAATATTCCTATTAAAAATTAACACAACCAGACTAAATAATAATAATAATAATAATACTAAAAACGTTTTTTGGTATATTCTAAAGATTAAATTAAATTAATGATGATAATAAGAAGTCATTAATTTAATTCATTTACTTATTCATAAATGTAGTATCTTTCATTTTCTTGATTATAAACAAGAACTACATTAAAACAACCAAACACAGAAACAAAAAATAATTCAAAACTATTTCTAAAGAATATATCTATCTTGATTGTTCTCCATGGAGATAACCCAAAGTAAACTAAGGACAATACTGTTGGAAAAAATAATACTAACGTTTTTAATATTAGTCATGTTCTTTGGGGTGGATTGATACATTTTCTAATAAGAACTGCTCTACAATATGGACATGTATTCTTATGTAGGTCAAAAAACCAACTATCGGTACAATTAAAACATAAATATTTCTTACAACAGTAAAGCTTATTTACCTTTGTAAATTCAGATGAATAACATACACCACATTCTTCACCTTCTGGTAATTGAGATTCTTTTACTTTTATAAGAGTTCTTATTAGTCTTGAATTGTGATTATTATTTTGATTTTGAATTTGATTATAAATTTCTTGGTAATTATTAACCTGTCTTTGAATATTTTGAGTTCTGATACGTTCTCTTTCGATTTGATCTGATATGTTTCTAAGTTCATTCTCTTCTCTGATACGTTGTATTATTTCTTCATTTCTTTCTTCAAAATTTAAACTTGTTCCATATTGTTCGTACAAGAGTGATTCAAAACCTGGTAAAATATCGTCGGAATAATTATCATCGGAATAAGTATCATCAAAATAATTATCATTCTGATTATTCTCATTATTTTGATTGTTATTCGATGGTAATGGTATCCTTCTTCTAAATCTTCCATTGTTGGGTGGAATGTTACCACTACCTCTGTTTCTAAAAATATTTCTTACTCTTTGTAGCATAAAAAATTGTTATTCAAATAAACAAAGTATTTCACTTGAAGGATATGTCCTTATATAACTTTCACGGTCCCATACAGAGTGAGTAACAATAATTCTTTCTTCTTCAACTACAAGACCACATGCATATTCAATTGAATTATTGGTAAACTTAAATGGTTTAGAATACTTTACAAGTTCCATATCCATATCGAACACAACAAGTGAATGATAATAGTTTCTTGGTTCACCAGGTGATTGATGAACGTAATGAACTAAAAACCAAATTTGTTCTTTAAATATAAATCCATTTGTTGAACCTCTGGCCATGGAGAATAGTTGTGGCATTTGATTTGTAGTATCTATCACCAGTTCTGAATCTTCATTAACTGTTCCAATTGTTAGAGGATACCAAGAATAAATCATTCTAATTTGGTTATCTGTTGTAGGAACAAATACCCAATTCTTTTCACATTCTGATTGATTCTTTGTTTTTAATTCTGAAATGGTAATAGTATTGGAGTAAACTCCATATACAGTACCAATGTTACCATTACTTAACAACGATGTACCGGTATAGTATATGTATCCATTATTAACAGTTAATTTAATATCTTCAACACCAATATAATTACGTTCTTCTAATTCATGTTTAATTGGAGTAACACCAATAGTTTCAAATTCTGAGTCAACTATTGCCATTTTGTTTATTGTTGTAATGTGTTTATACCATGGATATTCACCATTTGATTTGATTCTATAATTTACAAAACGAATGTTAATAATATATTCTCCATTGTTTCCATTTGGAACGATACTTGGAGTACTTGCTACGAATGAATACTCTTCTCCATAAAAAGACTTTTTAAATTCAGGAAATTCATCGTTAAGTTTTACTACCTTATCGGCTGTAGGTATCTTACAATAAAAACGATAGTTACTAAACAATTGATAAAGTTCATGCATTGGTTTCTTTTTCATCAATTCAAACATTTCAGAACTTAAGTTTCTATGACCGGTGTAGTATCCAAATATAGTATATTCTTCTAATAACTTGTAGTCATATATGTCTTTATGTATAAATAAAGAACAATCGGCAGGATATGGAATATCTTTTGCTGTATTATAGTAAAGTTGACAAAGATGGTGATTTCCTTTAATACGATGATATTTTATTAATTCATACAGTGATTCTGCTCTTTTTGGTAAGACTGAGTAACCTTTAACGTAGTTCTTCGTCATGGAATCTTCATCTCCAAGTTGTTGGTAGCAGTTTCCTAATCTAAGATATGAATAAAACACTTCTTCCACCCATGAGCCAATAGTTACCAATTTTTGGTAATATTTGATTGCATTGGTAATATCACCAGAATCGTGGTAACTATTGGCTAAGTAGAACAAGTATCGTCCATTTGTAGGTTCATTTACCAATGCATCTGAGAGTAGTTGAATATCTCTGGTGTACTTGTTACTCTTAGAACCACCGTCTCCGATGTCATCGATAAAGAGTAGTTCTTTTGGCATATTTTCAGTTTCCTTTGCATTGGTACTAAGATATTCATGGGTTGGACAGAAGTATTCAGCATTAAGAGAACTTTTTATTAGTCTTACGTTGTAGTAATTAAAATGGTCACTACCTTGTAACAAGTAATAAGAATCTTTGGTTAAATAATTTTTATTGAAATCTTTTCCAATTCTAAGTATCATATCGGCATCCATAAACAACAAATAATCAGATTTAATTAGTTGTTGTGCTTTTTTTAGTGAATATGTTCTATTTTCACCAAAGTTAACAAATTCCTTGTAAATCACATGACCTTCAATACTATTCTTACATAACCAATCAGTTATTACCTTTGGTGTTCCATCAGTACTACCAGTATCGCATATAAGTACAGAATTTATTATACTCTTAACAGAATTAAGAAGTCTAACTATGTTCTTAGATTCATTCTTAACTATCATATTTAAACAAATTGTTGGTTCCATGTTTAAAACTAAATTTAAATTGTTTATTAATAATAATAATTATTATTATTAATTAGCAATGAACGTTAACCTTAAAATAATAATCAGTTGGATATCCACGATATTACTTCTTTTTATTGGTATCAATCTGGTATTAAGAAAACCAGACTACAAATTTAAAACAACTCTTACTGTAACATCGGTAACCAGTAGAAACGTTAATGGTAACCATTTTGATAAAAAAACAATAACCAATACTACATTTCCATTAATCATTTACGATATTTATGGAACTGTGCCAGAATGTGGTAAGAAAGAACTAAAATTGGTAGGACTATCGGAAAATGTTAAAGTAGGTGATACTTTATCAGTTTGGGCACTACCAAACTGTGAAAATGGACAAGCACAAGCTGTAACGGAAACATTAAATGTTAATGATGTACCAGATGGAATGCCAGCAACACTTTCAGGTAAGTATATGTCTCTTGCCAGGTCATTAGATAATTTAGGAAATCCTATAAAGTTTAGCGCCGATGTTATTGGTATATTTAATAAACCAGTAAGTCAAATGGAACAACTACTTGGAACAGGAAATACCAAACTGGCAGGTATTATAATAATAGTTGTTTCTATTGGAATGATTCTTCTTCATACAAGAAAATGAATCAATTCTTCTTATGCTTATTCTTCTTCTTCTTTACTAAGTAAACACCAATATGGTATTTAAAATAATCCAGAATCATCTTTTTAAGAATTTTATGAGTAAGTCTCTTTCCATGGAGAACTATAGCTGGTGCAGCATACCGACAAAGACGATGATGATTAATAAATTTATTTCTTTTTGACATTCCAGTGTATTTTAATTTATATTTATCGAGGTACTCCTTTAAAACAGGGTCAATTTTTGAAGAATATAACTTAGTCTTTCTGATAAAACTTGGATCTATTCTGGTAACAGTATTACCGTTTATTAATAGTATATTAAGATGGTTTACATTGTGTGGAGCATTTCTGATATCCAATGGCAGTACCTCTACTCCATGTTCAATAATGTTACCAGATGTAACTACTTTATATGATTTCTTAGTGAATCTTGTATAAAGATAACGTTTATTAATCTTTTTTTTATTTTGTAAAAAGTAATTTAAGGGAGTGGTTGTATATCCATGGAGTAGGTCCTCCAGTTTAAAAACAGTTTGTTGAAATTTTCTTCTTTCTTCTTTGTTTTTTGAGTTATACTTTAAACGTTCTAACAAAGAGTAACATTTAGCAATGGAAGACGACATTATTACAGATACTATTCTTAACACAATATTATTTTATGGAGAACTAACAAAAATTAAGAACATATTACTTATTTGTGGATTATTCTTTAATGGTCATTTAGCAATTAGATATCGTAATTCAACTACTAACTTCTTAGTAGTTTATCTATATTTACAACTAATTATGTATATGGCTGCATTTATGGAGATTACAATAAATACAAGAGACTATCTACTTTATTCAACTGGTGGAAACATAATAAATATTTTTGCAATAATTTCTATTTTACTTCTTAAACTAAACATTAATACTACATTTATTACCAGGTTATTATACATGACTAATTAATTAAGAATTAATATTTCATTCGCAGTAAGAGAATAGTGAATAACGTTGAATGATATATATAATACTTTAATATTTAACAATAAAATAACATTTTTGTTCTTTATGGAATATATAGTATCAAGAACAGAATGTTCATTAATTACTCTAACATTTTTACTTAATTTTATTTTTAACGAGTCCATTTTTTCTAAAGAAGCAACCGTTTTACCTTTAAACTTCTTTGATAGACCTGATTCTAAGATACCAATAAAGTTTTTAAAATGAGTTTTACCTTTACCAGAGTATCTTACAATTAGTTCACTTTGTGATATTTGGTCAACAACCATACCAGGGCTCTGAAATATAAAAAATTCGCCAGAATACTTAACATTTACCAAAGTTCCCGTTTGGTCTTCAGAGAATTGTAGATTGTCAAAATTAAATTCCTTAATTTTCATCGAAAATAAAAATATTTCTAAAGAATATAATTCTTAAAATGTCTTCATTTAACAGAGAAGCTCTTCTTGGCGCTGCACGAACTCATCGCGGTATGGTCAACATGATGACTCTTGTTACTGCTTTCGTTCTCAGTATTATGGTTATTCATGTCCATCGTACCTGCGTTAACGGTAAAGACGTTGACGAATTTAAGAAGGACAAGATGGCCAGCATGATGAAGACCATTGCTATCTTGATTTTAGTTGTCTGCTTGTTGTTGTTCTCCTACGACATTGCCGTCAAGGTGGGTGTCATTCATTAAATAATAATACCTATCATTTAGTATGTAGTATTTAGTACAAATCAAATCAAATCAAATCAAATGAAAAATAATATTAAATAACATTTTTCTTTTGATTTTATTAATACTTTAGTATTTTTTAGCATCCATCTGCACTAAGGTTCATGTTTACCAATTCATGGGCATAACCATTTTTGGGAAAAGTAGAAACGTTATCCAGATTAATCGCATCAGAAGCAGATACAATCTCATCGGTCTGTCCCCAATGTGAATGAGTCATATTGGATTCACCTTCATCACCAACAATAACAGTTTCAGTTTCTTCAGGTTCAGTTTTAGATACATATTCAGTTACTTCACCATCTGGAGGACCAACTAACTCAAGTTTTGGTGGATTCTTCAATGCCTCTAATGCAGCCCTACGAGCCTCCTCTGCAGCTTGTTCAACCATTTCACGTTTACGTTCTTCGAAATGTTCTTTAGCATAAATCTGGTTGTAACGATAACCAGATATGATGTCATTAAGTTTTTTATCCATGTGTACTTGGTCCTTAATCAGTTCTGGGTCAGGTGGAACCAACAACCACTCATGAGTACTGCAAATAAAAATATCAAAAGTTGGGTCCAGTTTAATGGTTTGTTTTACATGTTCTGTGGCTTCTTCGTAGGTATTAAATACACCACGACACATCAATGCATGGAACTTACTTTTTTGATTACCAGTAGGACTAACAAATGATAAACAAATAAAGTTTTGACCATTCACCTTGTTGCAATCAGGTTTTAAGTTAAGTTCAGGTGTATCTGTTGCTTTATGGATAGCATCAGTAACAACCTTTACTTTATTGAGGCTACTTTCTGGAAGTTCCATCCATGGTTCCAGTCTGGTAGGTTTTTCTTCATCAATAGGTTGAGGAGAAGAAGAAGAAGAGGAATCAGACGTTTTTTGTTGCTCAGTTGACATTTTTAATTATTTAGTTATTCAAATAATTTGTTTCTTCTTTAAGTTATTTTCAATAACAATTTGTTACATCGTACTTTTAAATTTCCATCCATTATGATTGCAGATAAATTTCCAGCACTGATCATGTTTGTATAGTATTTCACGGTCTTTAAGTATAGTAAAGTATCCAAGTAACTGATTTTCACCAAGCATTTCAAAGAATTTATAAAAAACATAGTTATAATTCAAAAAGTTCTGTCTATCGGTAAAGTATTTATTGGCACACTGTTCAAATGGTTCTTGACATTGGTCAAACATTACTTTAATTTTTGCTTCTAATTGATGTGAAATTTTTGGTGCAGGTATTCCACAAATCTGACTAATAATGGTTGGAACATGTTCATACCATTTATTAAACTTAAGTTTTTTAAGAATTCCTCTTAAAAATTCTGTAGTAACTAATCTACAGTCTTTAACGTTCATCTTCTTAAATTCTGCACAAACTGCATCTATAATAATTTGTGGTATATCGGTATTCTCTTTGGCTTGTATTTGATTGATACATTCTTCAAAATGTTTCTGTCGTTTATAATTCACTATTTGTTCAGGATACGAATGAGTATCTTTGGTTGCATTATCCATATTCTTCATCACTTTAATTGATTGTTCATCTATTATAAGGTCATCTTGAACAACACTACAAGACATACAAGTATATCCATTGGTATCAAGAATCATTTGTTCTGAGTTACAACTCTTACATGTTACCAACAAAGAACGTGGATTGGTATAGATATCTAAGTTTTGATTAATACCTGGTGGATTAAACTTTTGTATGTATCTATTGTATAGTTCAATCTTAGTATAATCAACGTTTGAACTAACAAAGTTATCAAGTTGACCAGATTTTGGTTTATAATCGGAAGACTTGTTTTCCTTTTCCTCTTCGATCTCCATACATAGTAACATGAAGTCTAAGTGATATTGATTTAATGATGTATCGTTTTTAATATCATCTATCAGCTCTTCAAGTTCAGATATTCTATTGATATTCTGTTGAATGTTACCATTCTTTAACGACTTTAGTTCTTCAATTAGTTCAGGTAATTGTTGTTTTTGTTGTTCAAATTCATTAAGCTTCTTTTCATGGAGATACTCAACGGTAACTCTGGAATCTGATAAAGGTTTTTTCTTTGCTACTTTAAATGTATTTGGAAGTTTTAACGGTTCCTTCGTTAACTTGTTGATACTTGGTACTTTCTTTGTTACAAGTTTAATGTATTCAATGTCTCTACCCTTTTGCATGTAAACAAAAATAATTGTATGAATTAAATTTGTTAACTTTAACTTAATTAACGAAAATAACGAAAATAACGAAAATAATGAAATTAACGAAATTACTAACAAATAAAATATTCATTTAACAATAAACAAAACAATGATGAATAATTCTTTAATACCAACGTTTGTTCAATATGGTTCTGCTTTGTTACAAACTGGTCCTGGACATAGAAACAATATACCTGGTGCAGATGAATATGGTTCTGGAAAAGACCCATATCTTCCCAAACTGGTACAAGACCCAAACGTTATTGGTCCACAGAACCAACAGGCAAGTGTGTTAGGTAACTATTCTATGTTACAACAAAATTGGACACCATTTGGATTTGATGGTAACTACCAAGTTGAATATCATTCACCAGACCTCAACGGTACTAAAGAAAATTATACTCCATCTTTGGCAAAGTGGATAGATTCACCAGACAAAGAATGGTATGTTTATCAAGCTGGACAATCATTAAATGTTGTTCCAGATACTCTTATGAAAGTATTCTTCTCCATGGATAACATCACTCACTTACAAAAAGTAATAGTAGAAAAAGTAAAAGAAATAACAGCTATTTCACAAGTAGGTGGAACACCTGAAGGAATTACTATACAAACACCACAAATTAGTGAAATGTTTCAATACATGATTAATGATTACAAGAATTATAAATACTACAATGGTAGTATTTGCTTCGTTCATTTAAGAAATAATGGTTCAGTTGCAAGTGAATTGTCAAAATTAAATACAAACTTCCTACAAGAATATGTTTCTAAACTTGTATCGCAAATCAATATGTACATTCATTATTATCGTGATGCTTCACAACTTCCTGAACAATTGAGCTTACCTCAATATACATCTATGAAGGGGTCGAAGTCATTGGAATACAATACTGGGTTTCAATCTGGCAATTCGTTGGGAATTGCCGCATTCAACCAAACTGGTAATATTATTAGTTAAAGAATGTTAATTAATTATTATTATTGACTTTTGTTAGATTAGTCAAAATAGTTTCCACCTAACATTGGCTCCTGAACAAACATTCTCGAGTCTTTATATTTAAGTATCATAAATACTACCAATGCCATCGTAAAAGATGGTAATATATTTTTTAAAAGAATATTCTTAGTACCCTTACGTTGCGATTCTTTCAACGAAAAGTAAAGTATGGATGAAAGTACAGCAAATACTACTATCGGAAGAACATAAAGTAACATTTCAATACTAAGTAAGTTGATTATTCTTTTAACAAATAATTTTTATTTAATTGGTTCAACGAATAACTACCAACAAGGTATTCTTTAGAAAAAGGAATATTTACTACTGGAATGATGTCTATCTGATGAGTGATGATGTTTACTATCAGAATGATGATGTCTGTCTGATGAGTGATGATGGTGTCGGTCCGATGAATGATGTCTTCTTGACCCACCACTCGAACTACTTGAATCACTTGAGTAATCAGATTCACCACCAGAATCACTGGAATAACCACTACTTGAACTACCACTGTTAGAATGAGTATCATGGTCTCCACCACCACCGTTAGAATGTTGTTGGTATTTATCATAAAATGATTCTTGAGGAGAACTATTAAACTGAGATAGTCCAGCATTAGGTTGAGAACTTGGTGGTTGAAAATTATTATTTTGTGATTGTGGTTGAGGATTTGATGCAGCTGCGAGAGTATTGAATGGCTTACCACTAAAACTAAAATTTTTAGTTTCTTCTGTAGTTGGGTCTTCTTGTTCGTCTTCATCAGAGTCAGAACCATCATCTGGGTCTTCTTGTTCATTGTTTTGATAATTATTAGATTCACCTAATGCATCTCCAAACACATCATCATTCCTTAGTTCATCTCCTTCTATTGATTCTTCTTCGTCATCGTCTGGGTCTTCATCGGAATATTCAGAATCAACATTGTCATCTAATGCATTTGCAAGATATTCCTTAAGAATGTCATCAAATGGAATCATTTGTCTGATAGTTTCATCGATGGAGTCATAAATCATATTTCTAACAATACGTTTGTTTTCTTGAAGTTTGGAATAATCTGAATTGGTTCTATGATAAAACAAAAATGGGTCGTAGAATATTCTTTCACCAGATTGGATGTAGATTCCATGGATAAATAGGTCACTTGTTGGTATTTTGACTTTAATGTTGTCGTTGTTTCCTTTTAGTCGAATACTTGCAAGAATCTTAACATTACTGACGAATATTGCAGTAACAATATCCATAATGTATGGACATTTCTTTTTTATTCTTACAGACTCTTGTTGAAGGATTGTTTGATTCCATGTAGGAATTGCCTTGAGTAGTTCTTGGAACTTCATTATAACTTTATTATTTTCCGATAACTTAATTGCATCGGCGTATACACTATTAAATCCTTGAATGATTAGTGGAGTAATAATTTCTTTTAATTGTTTGATGTATTCATCTCTTGCTGCAACAAGTACCGATATGTTAAGATTTCTACTCATTCTAACTAACTTAACTTTTGTTGATTGTTATTTGTTATTTACCAATTACATTTTTAAAAAAAAAATTACGTAATATTAAACAAATTATTTAACCAACAACAATAACAACCAATGAGCAATAGAGAATATATATCTACAACTCCAAATACTTGTAAACTAAAACTCCATATACCACTTGGAGTAATCAACAACGTTTTTAAAGACCTATCTGAAAACTATGAAATATCAGGAGTTATCAATTTCAACGGACAGGATAAAGTAACTAATGCTTCTAAAAATAAAGGTTCAAGTGATTCTGTATTTACTCCAAATAATGTAATAAACTTCCATACCCATCCAATTAGTGCATACAGAAACGCATCTACTACTTGGGGTTGGCCAAGTGGTGAAGATATTAGAGAAACGATAAAGTTTGTACTTGGTGGAAATAAAGCTCATTTAGTATTTACCGTTGAGGGTCTTTATACAATACAAGTAAATCCATGTAAAATAAAAAAAATGAAAGAAAAACTTACCGATGTTGAACGTGGAACGTTGATATTTCTAATTGAAGAATACTTCAAAAGTACACATAACTTTAGAGGAGTTGATGAAGTAAATCAAATGGACTCCGTTGGTAATACAATCAGTCCATACTCCTATGTTCATTTTGTAAATACGTTTGATTTAGGAAACCTGATAACCCAAAAAACTGTTGAACATTCCAAACTACCAAGAGAATCCATACTTAAGGTTGGTCATACTGGAATTCACCATATGGGTGAAGATGTTGACAACGCAGCACGATATTGTGCAAATAAGTCAGAAACGTTTTCCAAACTACCAAATAATGGTTTTCCTGAAATAGAAGAAAACACAGTTACTACGACACCAATAAAGAAGTACATATCTCCAGAAGATTGTGAAGAAATTGACTCTATTGGCACAAATGGTAAGGAAGTTAGTATGTTTAAAAAGAAAGTTGCTGATTTAGATAAAACATTAAAAACCATTCTTCGTAAGTTTGATAGTAGTCCATGTACATCAACATGGAACAATAAATCTGGTTCTTGGTTTTTTATTAACTTCTTTCCGAGTAATCAATATCCCAGAATGACAAAAGAATTAACCAGACCTGCTAACGGTATGGAGATAAAGTTACTTCATGAACCATTTATCAGAATATTCTCAGATAAAAAAGAAGGTTGTACAATTGAACATATTGCCCATACTAACAAATTTAGTATGGGTAATATCAATAAAATTTCTAAGTTTGGAAGTAATAAAAGTACAAAGAATATCAATTCATTTGGAACATCAGAATTCTCTCCTCAACAACGTTATGTATTTATTAAGTACATAACGTCAGGTGAACAACCAAACGTAACTGTTTTAAATAGAATAATGGTAGATTACCAACTTCCTGAAATATCGCAAGATACATTCAATGAAAAGTTAAGATGGTTTAATGAACACCTATAAATCCTGCCGATGGGTCACCCAACGTTGTATATGTATTGTCATAAAATGGATAAGATTTCTGTATCAATTTAGAATCATTGAAGTAGAGTTCATCAATACTTCTTGAACCAGAGTAGCAAGTAGCTGGTAATTTTTTATCTGGTGCATAGATAACTCCTGGACGATTGTTAAGTCCTTGTTCCCATTCTATTCTTTCGTTATGGAGTCCATCTTGTAGACCCAACACGAAGGAATTTGCATTAAAGTTTTGTTCTGGAATGAAGTGATTTTCTTCTAACGGTTTCATATTCATATAAGAATAGTCTTGTGGACTGGTATTACAGTAAAAGCTTGGTAATTCTCCTTTATTTTCTGGATTCCAGTTAACATGGAGTGGATTGGTTAACAATGGAGCAATCAAATAACTTGCAATGTTTCTATTTTCCAAACCACTAACGTTCTTATCAAGAATAGGAGAATAGTCCTTAAGAATACTTCCTGTACTATCTGTATCAAGATTGTAAGATAATTTATATCCTCTAACTGTTGGCTTGGCAATTGGTTTGTATTGACCAAATCGTTCTCCATTGGGTGCAGCTCCCTTAAACGTTCCAGCACCATCAACGTTGTTATCTGGTCGTTTATAAACATTTTGATATACAGCATCCGGGTCTTGCATTACTGCTCCATTAATACCAGTGGGTGCAGCACCGTTAAAATGAGAATATTCAACAGCAGTTCTAAGAGAGTAGTTACTTGCACCTCCCATACGTACGTTACCAACATATTCTGGTATTACGTTAGAATAATTGGTCTGTTTGCTTGTAACTGGTGCAACATTTCCAGAATATGAATAAAGAGTTGTTTCTTTGGTAGTAGGTTTAATTGCATCTTGGAGTCTTGCTTGAAACGTTTGTTTACCTTTCAAGTTAACTTGAAGAACGTTGGCTGGATTTATTTCACCACGATCGGTATCGACTGCATAATAACCATTTCTACTTGTTTGTGCTCTTGGACCAGTAGGTCTTAAAAATCCTTCTAACGAAGGACTTAAGTTATGGTCACTTTTAGACCTCAACGACGTATTAAATGTATTATATGTGATATAATCTATACTTGCATTTGGAATAAATGATTTAAGTGGCCCAGTTCCTGGGGTACATGCATCAAAATCACAAGCCATTGTAGTAACTATTATTAATTGTTATTAATTGTTATTAATTACGTAATATATTATTTATTTATAATATTACTTAATTAATAATTGTTAAAAATGAACAAAGACTCTCAGTTTGGAAATCTAAGTTGTCAACTTGGTGGTCTACGATTAAATGGAAATATAACCTACGGAACTGCACTAAGCAGTTCTGTTGTTACTATAGATGATCCTGGTGTAATTAAACATCCATCGGTTAGTGGTATTGTAGGTTATCTTCCCGTTATGATTGGAAAAACGGAGTACTTTCTTCCGTTATATCAATAATTTTTTAGTTTTTTGTTTTTTATTATTTTATTATTTTATTTGTTTATTTTTTTATTTTATGCTATTAAATCCAGTTCTTCGTTCCATATTTGTTTGATAGTTTTTGCTGAATAAACGTTTCTTTCATTTGTAAGTTTGTTCTTCTCATTGTTTAGTTTTTCAAGTCTTTCTTTGGTAAGACTGTACAGCTTCATATCAAGCAAGTAGTCCCAAGATCCATCTACTTGAACAATATCGTCTGGGTATTTTTCAAGTTCAGATTCAATAATATTTTTAGGAACGTTGTTAATAACCAAACGATGTTCTATGATAAGAGTAATAAAGAATATCTTTGATGATAAAATGCTTAGTTCATGTTCCATCTTTGAAAGGATTGCTTTCTTTCGAGTAACATATAGTTCCTTTCTGATTTTGTAGAAGGTATAAATAATTTCTTCTGGACAACTCATCTTTTTTATTTTGCAGTCCTGGTCAAACACATGCATGTTACTGGTGTTTAACGAGCTGGAAAGTTTGAACGTTTTAACAACTTTATCATTCTGAAACAGTTCATCGATAACGTTCTTCTGGAGCATAATTGTAAAGTGTATAGTAGTATCTGTACAAGCATATGTATAGTTTATAATATCGTTAGATTCAATTAACGATTCCAAAAATTCTTTGTACTTTTCTGTCCACATTCCAATAGGAAGTTCTGTAATTACTAAGTTATTGCCTTGTCGATGATACTTACCAGTTGTGATGTATTTATGTTCTTTTTCAAGTTCAATGTTACCAGTAAAGCCTCTATACCATGGAGTCATTGGATGTAAATCAGCTTCACCGTTAGAATCGATAAGTAGTTTTAAATTCGCAACAATTTCTTCTGGATTATAGCAAGGAATAAAGGTTGAATAACCTGTACCGATACCATCACAACCATTAACAAGAATCATTGGAAGAATAGGAACATAATACTTAGGTTCTATCGTCATACCATCGTCAACAAGATATTCAAGTAAACCAGAATCCTGTTCATTGAAGATTATCTTTGCTTCATTTGATAACCGAGTCATGATATATCTTGGTGAACCAGCATCGTGACCACCCTTCAAACGAGTACCAAACTGACCAGATGGTATAAGTAAGTTGATGTTATTGCTACCAACGAAGTCTTGTGCCATACCAATAATGGTTCCATTCAAACTTGCTTCACCATGATGATAACTGGTATGTTCTGCAATGTAACCAGCAATTTGTACAAGTTTGATATCCTTTGTTAGATTCTTCTTCATACATCCATAAAATACTTTACGTTGTGAAGGTTTAAAACCATCAATCAAATTGGGAATACTACGTTCAAGGTCATAAATAGAAAAGCCAATCAGTTCTGTATTGATAAACTGAGATATAGATTGATTAAGAACATTGGAATCTAAACTAAGTTCTTTACCTGTTGATTCACCAATCCAATCTTTACGAGTATCTTCATAACCCTTCTTAAATGCTTTGATTATCTGTTCTTCAGAGTCTTCTGTCCATGAATAAATAATCGTTTGTTTTGAAAGGTTTTTGAAGTATTCTTTTGCTTCAGCTGCAGTCGATGTACCCAATCCTTTGTAGTACTTCACATCCCAAGAACGCATGTTATTCTTTTCAACAAATTGCTCATACTCGGACTTTGTATAAAATGGTATCACCTGTTTTCCTTTGGTTATCTTGATAATTGGAGTGATTATGGAGTTAACAAATCCATCAATCTTCATCAACGATGGCCAGAATGTATGAATAAAGTTGATAATCAAACCTTTGATGTGAGAACCATCTGTATCTGCATCTGTAAAGATGAGTATAGAACCATAACGAAGTTCCTTAAGAGATGTATACTCCTTACCATTCTGAAGACCAAGTATCTTCTTCAAATTGGCAATCTCCTCATTCTTCAACAGCTGATTAGTTGTAGCATCACGAACGTTTAATAACTTACCTCGTAATGGAAACACACCGTAGTAATCACGACCAACAACAGATAAACCTGCAACGGCAGATGCCTTAGCTGAATCTCCTTCTGTAAGAATCAACTTACATTTATAACCTTCAGACGTACCTGCTTTGTTTGCATCGTCAAGTTTTGGAATACCTGTAATTCTTACACTCTTCTTACCATCTGTCTTTGAAAGATTCTTGTTCTCTTTTGCTTTGGCAATATCAATCACATTGGCTGTTATACCAAGTTTGTCTACCTTCTTTATGAAATCGTCTGTCAGCAAAACAACAGAACCAAACTTATTTGCCTTGGTTTCAAGCTTTTCTTTGGTCTGACTACTAAATGTAGGATTCTCGATCAGACAATTGACAAAGATAAACAAGTTGTCCTTGATGTAACTTGGACGAATAGTAAGGTCTTTATGTTTGGTTTCAAGTGTTGTCTTAAGCTTACTTACAATCTGGTTTACAACGTTGTCAACATGAGTACCACCTTCAAACGTATTGATACCATTTACAAAAGATACTTGGCAGAAACTTGGATATGGATTTAAACAAATTCCAACTTCCCAACGTTCACTTGTGTGAAAAACAGTTGGACTGTTTTTGGTATAAAGCTTAACAAAAGATTGAAAGTCTTTCGTTGGAAGCTTCTCACCATCAAAGAAGATACCTACGTTCTTATTCGTAACTGCTGAACCTTCATAAGTTCTTGTCTTTAATAAAAGATAGATTTCTTCAGTGATTCCATCAGGATAACCAAATCGAGCATAATCAGGAATAAAAGATATCTTGGTATAACCTTTACCACGTTTAGAGGTAATCGTTGGACTACCCTTAACGGACATGTTGTTTTCCCAAGTCTGAATGAATAACTTTTTGGAATCACATGTCTCTATGGTAAAACGACTGGAATAGGCATTCGTTAACTTTGCTCCATAACCATTAAGACCACCAACAACTCTCTTTTCAGAATCGTCGTAGTTACTGCTGGTAAGAAACTCACCAAAGATAATCTCAGGTACATACTTCTTCAAGTCTGAGTGCATCTCAACGGGAATACCAGTACCATCGTTAAGAACAGTAATCTCACCTGTTTCTTTGTTTATAGAAACATCAATCTTCTTCATCGTTGTATCACGTTGAGAATGATCAGTAGCGTTAGTAAAAATCTCATCAAAGATTTTATACAAACCGCTGTTAATCTGTATACGACGACGTTCCATCGACTCATTGTTGTCAGAGATTACCCAATGGTCAGCTTCATGAATATCTGTACTTCCGATATACATACCTGGTCTATCGAGAACATGTTCAAGTTGGGTTTTTTGTTGGTAGATTTCTTCAATTTTTTTAGGTCCCATTTTAGTTTTTGTTATTAATTGATTAATTGAGTACTTAGTATTTGAATGTATTATACTTACTTACTTACTTACTTGATTAATCAATTGTATATTACCTTATATATTTTAGATTTTTGTAAAAATTTTAACAATTAAGTTTCAATAAACTTAACTTTTAGCAAAATTAACTATTGTATCGGCGTTTCTATCTCCATTAAACTTAGTTCCATCACCTTTAACTATAGTTGGTACAGAACTAACGTTGAACTTATCGGAAAGAGCTGATCCATCTGGTTTTGTAACGTCAATTAATTTTATATTGGAATCCATATTTGCTGCATTCTCAAATTGTGGTTTTGCCTTAACGCAGTGTCCACAGTTGGGAGAAAAGAAAATATAAGTTTGGTTAGGGTTTACTGGAACACCACCTCCCATTAGTCCTCTATTTGCACCAAATTTACTTTTATCCTTACCACCAAATGATGATTTATCGTTTAACCTATAAACAACATAAACAAGTAAACATAAACCTAAGAAGATTACCAGTTGTTTCTTTTGTTTGTTGGTAATTGTCATTGTTATTTATTGTTTAATACTAACAAATTATTATTTTTTTACAAAAATTTAAAATACTTATTGACTTATTTGCTATAATTATTAATAAAGTAAACAATGACGAGAAAAACTAAATATGAAGACTTATGTGTTGATGAAGAAGATAAAAACATTCAATTTTCAACTAAACTATTTATGTACATTAATCCTAAATGGGATATACTTTTTCCATACGTAGAAATCATTAGATTATTACCTAAAAATACCATTATAGCTTATAAAGTTGGTAAAAACCAAAATAAAATAAGAGAATATGCAACCGGTTACTTTCATCGTGTAATTGAAAATACATTTATTAATAAACAAGACTATCATCGTAACATTGTTATGGGTAGAGTTAAATATATATTTACCTTTAACGATACACCTGATAACTTTAGTGAAAATTTAATTAAATTATCTGATTCTTATAAAATACCATTAGTTTGTTACTCCAGTATTGATAAATATTACCATTGTTGGAAATGGAACACCTCCGATAAGAAGGAACATATTAAATATACTACTCCTGAAGAAGTTATTAATTTTATGAAAGAAGTAGAAACTGAAGTACTTACCGATACATTTAACCATTTATTTCCAGAATTAAATTTAGATACAGAACCTGTTCAAACTAACGTTGTTTTAAAAGAATGTGTTGAAGTTCTTAGAAACAAATCAGAAGAGATTAAGAAAACAGCAGAAAATAACAAAATTAAACTATATGACCCTCACATGGCTAAATTGAAGAAACATGAATACAACAAACAACAAGAGGAAAGAGCAAAAGAGATCTCTCAGATTGATACAATGATGTCAAAGATTAGATTGGGAGATAACGTGGAAGTGTCTAAGAAAATACTTAATGGATTTTTTAAGAAACCTGTCAAGAAATAATTTAATAATTGAATAATTAAATGATACTAATTTATTAACCAATAACATCTGGAAGTGCAACAACATTACTAAGTATTATATTTTTACTATTTATATAACCTGTCATGTATATATTAAAAATATCGTCTCTTGATTGATGAAAGTTTAGCATCTCTTTTGTAAACCTTGAATCAAGAATTTGATGTATTATTTCTGAATTACTATTATTTGATTTATTAATTAATAGGGACATTGCCCATAACATATTTACAAACTTAAACGAGCTATTAAACTTTTCATTTTGTGTATTTAAATCGAACGCTATGGAATCAAGTGGATCTACTAAGTTGGATGGACAATTATTACATATTCCTCCATCGTAGTAGTATTCTCCATGGATACAATAAGGTGGAAACACCAAAGGTATAGAACAAGATGCCATTACGGCATCAATTACCTTGATTTCTGGTGTTTCTTGGTAGTTAAAGTATTTTAATGAAAATGAATCAACGTTTAATGCATTAACAGTGAATAGTATACCAGAATAACGATAAAGTTCCATAAATGTAATATCTGGGTCAATTTTAGAACTCATTACTGTTTTAATTATGTTTTTAAACTTAATTCCTTCAAACAATGATTGATTGGTAAATATAGAATCTAAATTGATATCGGCTGTTTCTGGTATGTTAAGTCCCAGAACAAAATCAAGTAAATAATGCCACTTTATACCAAGAACATAGAATAAACCAAATATTGAACCAATACTAACACCAATTACTTGTTCTAAGTCGTTGAAGTTGATATATTCTGATAATGCTTGTATCGTTCCAATGTATGCCCAACCTTTGAGACCACCACCAGAAAAAATAATATTTTTTAACATTGGATGTAACGTTTTATCTAAATTTTTTTAAAATTTTATATATACCTTAGGGTGATGTTTTTTGTATGTATAATAAACGTTGTAATAAAACTT
>JACCDO010249838.1_pt1 | contig 26688 bp, 19 predicted proteins | sample 7446101 | NCBI WGS metagenome assembly JACCDO01 (sample SAMN15323440, study PRJNA562643) | freshwater metagenome | isolation source: river surface water | place: USA:Blue River Watershed | collected 2017-08-16 | reverse complement strand
TTACATACAAGGTTTTCTGCCAAGTTGCACCGCCATCATCGGAGCGATACACCCCGCGATCTACGTTGCCACCCCAAACAGAACCCATCGCCGCCACCCACAACTGGGCCGGATTTTGGGGATTGATTACGATTCGATGAATGGTTTTGGTGGTTTCAAGTCCCACACAACGCCAAGTTTTACCAGCATCTACACTTTTATATAGCCCTTTACCACTGTTGTGACTGTTTCGCGGATTGCCCTCGCCAGTACCCACATACACCACACTTGGATTGATGGGATCTACCGCGATAGAACCTATGCTCTGTACATCCATTTCGTCGAAAATAGGCGACCATCCTATGCCCCCATCCACGCTTTTCCATACCCCGCCACTGGCTGTACCTGCATAAATCACCGTGCGATTGATCGCACCCAAAGCACCTTTGCGGGGCATCGCCAATGTCGTTACGCGACCGCTCATGGCACCCGGCCCGATATTGCGTTTAGGGATGTGCTTCATCACCGCCTCCAGTTCTGTGGTTTGACTAACAACAGAAGGATTGGTTTGCGCTTGCGCCTCGCCCAAAAACAGGAGCCCCAATATTAGGCCCCAGCCCAAGGTTTTAAAGGGATATCCATTTACAACAGCATTCATTCGTGAATTCATGGCATTATGCATTTTTCAAACCTACGAAATACCGCCTTCGTTGACAACAACTTCATGCAGAATCTACCGCATTCCAAGAGGGTTTTATCGAACAAAAAGGGAGTAACCTTGTTATTCGTTCTATCTTTGCACCCCGATATAGCCCATGTTCAAACAACAGATTACCGCGTTCATCTTTTTCACACTCTTTTTCCTGGCGCTCGACACCTACGTTTGGCAAGGCATCAAAACCATCACCCCCAATTGGAGTTCTAAGGCCAAAAGCATACTAAAATGGACTTATTGGGGTTATACCGTGCTCGTTTTTGTATTTTTTCTTCTCTTTAGATTTGAGTTAATTCACATCAATCCCAACCTAGTTAAAATCATTTCTGCGATTGTTTTTGCCATTGTTATTGCAAAACTGTTTTGGGTGATTTTCTTGATCATCGATGATATAGTGCGATTGTTTCGATGGATATACCAATACTTCTTTACCGATATCGAGACAGCGCCCGACAAACCCTCTGGCATTTCACGTTTGAAGTTCCTGCAATACACGGGATTGGCTGTAGGTGCGGCATTCGTAGGTACCGCCATTTGGGGTATTTTCAAAGGCGCTCACAACTACACCATCCACCGCAAAAAAATTAAATTGGCCGGATTGCCCGATGCCTTCAAAGGACTTAAGATTCTCCAAATTTCCGATATCCACTCTGGCAGTTTTTGGGACCGCGAAGCCGTGGCCCAAGGCATCAAACTCATCAATGAACAACAAGCCGATGTGGTCTTTTTTACCGGCGATATCGTGAACGATCGCTCCGAAGAATTGGTCCCTTGGATGGATCTCTTCTCCCAAATCAAAGCACCCATGGGCGTATTTTCTACCCTGGGCAACCACGATTATGGCGATTATGTGCCCTGGCCCACCGCCGAAGCCAAAAAGAAAAACCTGTCCGATTTGATCTCCTACCACAAACAAATGGGCTGGGATATATTGAACGATGAACACCGTGTGTTGGAGAAAGACGGACAAAAACTGACCATCGTAGGGGTTCAGAACTGGAGTGCCAAAGCCCGCTTTCCCAAATATGGCGACTTGGGAAAAGCCCTAGATGGCGCACCCCAAGACACCGTAAAAATTCTTCTGAGTCACGACCCTTCCCATTGGCGCGAACAAGTGGTGGGCAAACAAACCGATATCGCCCTTACGTTTGCCGGACATACCCATGGCATGCAATTTGGCATCGATTCCAAATTCTACCGCTGGAGTCCCGTGAAATACGTGTACAAAGAATGGTTGGACCTTTACACAGAGAAAAACCAACACCTCTACGTAAACCGTGGTTTCGGATACCTTGGCTACCCCGGCAGAATGGGCATTTACCCAGAAATTACCGTGGTGACATTGGCGTAATCTCTCGAATACGCCCAATCAACTCAATTATACACGTACTCAAACTTTCCGGGAGGTATCACCACCCAAACAGTACCCATATCGTCTTGAATGAGCTTGGAATCGTTAAAGGTTCGAATGCCACCAACTACACCAGTATACGTTTTTCCGGTTTTTAAATCGATGGGGTAAGTGCCTTCGGTGAACGACAATTCAATGGTTTTGGTGGTATTGCTGCGATTGAATACGGCATACACAATCTCCCCGAAATATTTGCGTTGCACAATCAACACATCATCGGATGGTGCTGTCACCTTCATGTCGCCATAAGTCATACTCATGTGCGTACTCCGGAATTTGGCCATGTGCGCTACGATGGTGCGCTGCTGTTTTTCTCGAAGCGATAAGCCATTCACTGCCCCATTCGACTGCGTTGAACCCAAACCACGATCAAAACGCATCATTCTGCGACTATCAGGATCGCTGGCACCGGGCATCCCAATTTCATCGCCATAATAAATAACAGGAATACCAGGGATGGCAAAATTGTAGGCCATCATGCCCAACAAACGGTCGTAAGCCTGGGTGTCGCGCACCTGTATGTTGCGATCCCAACCCGCTTGTTTGCTGTCTTCGCCTTCTTTCATAGATCCGTCCAAAATGGATATGATGCGGGCTTTGTCTTGGTTGCCCGACACATTGCCCATGGTGTGGTGTGCGCCATACCATTTCTTACTATCGTTCAGGGTTTGCGCCAACTGCTTACAGCCGCCATTGCCTTTGAAGGTGTTCACGGCCGCATCGTACATATTGAAATCAAATTGGGCATCGAGCATGCCACTGCCGAGGTAACTGCTGATGAGCTCTGGGCTTCCGTAGGTTTCGCCAATTTGGTAGTAGGGGCGATGCTGGGGGATCGATACTTGGGTTTTGATTTTGTAGGTGAGGGCGCGCCAGAATGGATCCGGGATGTGTTTGGTGGCATCGTGACGGAAACCATCCACATCAAAATTCTTGAACCACCACAAGGCCGAATCGGTAAGGGCGTCAACCACCTCCGGCTTGAAGTAGTTGAACGTAGGCATGAAATCATCGAACCAAGTAGTGAGGCGATAATCGTCCCATCGCTCGGTATTTTTAGAGCCATCGGGTAGATACAAAGGCGTAAACCACGAGGGGTATTGTTTGTAAAGGGGATGTTCTTGGTGGATGTGGTGCGCCACGTAGTCCAAGAAAATGTTGATGTGATATTTGTGGGCAGTTTCGATAAGTTGCTTGAGTTCAGCTTCGGTACAGAATCTGGGATCGGTGGCGCGCAGCGCCACAGGCCAATAGCCGTGATACCCACTAAACTTGGTGGCCGGCGTTTTCGTCCACTGTCCGTAAGGTCCCTCGGGATTCCTTACCACCGGCGAAATCCAAATCGCATTCACCCCCAATTCGGTAAAAAATCCCTCTTCTATCTTCTTCGTAATACCCACCACATCGCCCCCGTAGAAATCCACTTTGGGATCTACTTCGGGCCTATTCAACGGTTTATTATTCTCCTTTTTACCATCCACAAAACGATCAATCATGGGATTATACATCACCATCGTTCTGGGATCCTTGCGATCGCCAAATTTCGCCATATCGTAGATCACTCGACCCGATGCCAACGGCACCAACACCTCATTGCTAACCCCTTCGTAACTGCCAATCCAAACGCGGACATAACTGCGGTGGGCCTGCCAAGCGCTCTTGGGCACCTGTATTTTGATCATGCTCAATCCCGTCATGGGGTTGTATTCACCCAATTCCACTGGCAACCGCTGATTTTGCCACATCGCCAACACGGAATTGTACTCACCCTTGCCCAAACCCACCATATTCTTGGTGCTCAAGCCTATCACGCTGGCAATTTCCGCATTCCAATAATCTATGGGCTGAGGCGATGTATAAGACGTATTCAACTGCAAATCAGCAGTAGAGACCATAAAAGTAGAATTGAACCCTCCCATACCATTGCCCAAAGAATCCTTGTTGTTGGGGTCGCGGATTTCCTTGGTTTCCAAGTTCCATTTACCTGCATAACTTACCACAAACACATATTGGTGACTGCCGGGTCCTACCCAAGTGCTGCCCACCCAAGTGCCCTGGGTTTTATCTGTGGGGTCTTCCTCCCAACGGAGCGATAAATTGTTGGCATTCCATGCGTTGAATGTGCCTTTCACTTTCACACTCGCATACGCATATTGCTTGGTTTTCCAACGAAATTCACGCAAAACCTTCTCAGATTTGCGCACGGGCACCGTGGTACTCACACCACCGCTCCAAATCTGAAAATACTGCAGCGCCGTTTCCTTGCCATAGCCATCGCCCTCCCACCACAACTGCATCGAATCAGCCTTGGACTCGCGGTTCCAAGAAAATCTCAAATTCGCTATCCCCGCACCCGGATAATCCTGGGGCACCGTCACACTATCAATCGCCGTTACATAAGGATAAAAATCACCCAACCACACCCACGTCTTTCCGGGCTGTAACGTAACCATATTATTCAACCCCAATGAAGGATCGTTGATGCCCACCGCGGCCTTTGACTTCTGGACAACCGGCGATTTAGCTGCAACAACAACCTCACTTTGGGGTTTTTTACTGTTCGATTTAACTTTTTTCGACTTTTGGGCTTGGAGAGATACCGCAAAAAAGCCACAGATAACCAGGGTTAATAACGATTTATGCATGGTCTAAAGTGTAAAATTAACACTTCATCACCACTATCGCACAAAGACCCTCACACTTTTTGTCTGTCCGTTCGAATACCCATACCGCAACAAGTACATCCCAGTTTCCTTGGGATAAACCGCAGAAGGGTCGCCCTGAAACAACAAACGTCCTTGTAAATCCAAAACCTCCAACCAAATGGGCTGTAAAGGATTCCCAATGCCTTTCTCTAACAGCAACTCAACGCCCACCCATGGTTTCCACTCCATAGAAAATCTCGCCCAAACAGGGTAGTGATCCGAAGTATTAAATCGATAACTTGGCACATAAGCATCGCCCACCATCACCCCGCTTTGATTCAACAACCAATTGGATTTCATCGACGTGGTAACACACATGTGATCAATCATTTCTGAATAACTCGCCGTGCTCTTTTGCTTGGCCAAGCTCAAACGGTATGAGGGAAACACATAATTGGTATCATTTCGCCAAGTCAAAAAAGGACTGTTTTTGCCGCTCACAATAGACACATCCAAATCATCATTCCAATCACCCAATACAACGCCTTTCCAACGTTTTTTTGGGTCCAAATAATTTTTCAATTCCTCTGCCGCCTTTGATCTGCGTTCATAGGACATGAGTTTTTCTGAAGTACTACCCGTATTGGCCTTCAAATGAATAACCCATACGTACATGGTATCCTTCTTACTGCCCCATTGTGTTTCAAGCGCTATTTCCAGCGGAAATCTACCACTGGCAAACTCGTATTCAAACGCCAACAGAATGGATTTGCTGTACAGCAGCCGAAACATCGATTTGCGATACAGCAGCCCAGTTTTTTGTGTTTGTGAATAGCTGGTCAATATCGCACCGTAATCTGGCAAATTCGTTTGCAACTTGGACCAATAACCCGCATTTGAAATCTCACACAAACCCAATAAATCCAAATTCATCCCCTGAATTACCTCTGTTACATTTTTCAATTGTGTAACCTCATTGCTAGGCCCGTTCAAACTGTCGCCAAACCATTCGATGTTCCAAGTTCCAATGTCTAAGGTGGTATCTGTGCCAATTTTCGGAACTTGAGCTTTCAACCCAACCACCATCAAACCCAGAACAAACAACCCTATTCTCATCACTCCCAATCGCACAATCCCCAAATTCAAACCCAAAACACCCATCAATTTCGCCTATCGAAGCCCCAATGCAATTTATTTCGGAGGGTATCCAAAAAATGTATGTTCGACAACCGCATCAAATTCAATTTATGATCTGCTTTGCGGATGGCCATGTTTACTTCACCCGATATACTCTGACTTCGCGCATCCAAACTGGCCAAATAACTGCTAGCCCTGCCTTCAATTTCGAAGCTAATGACCACGTCGTCACTCACCACCACTGGTCTCACATTTAAGTTGTGCGGAGCGATGGGTGTAATCACCATGCTATCGCTTTTGGGGAAAATAATTGGACCACCGCAACTGAGCGAATACCCCGTACTACCTGTAGGCGTTGAAATGATCAATCCATCACTCCAATAACTATTCAAAAACTCTCCGTTCAAGTAGGCGTGCACCACTATCATGCTGGAAGTTTCCTTTTTGTGAATCACAAAATCGTTCAGCGCATAATTGTAATCAAACAACGGATGAGAAGAATCCAACTGCAACAAACTGCGCTGCTCAATGCTGTAATTCCCCTTTTCAATATCGTCCAATGCATGTTGCAAATTTTCCAACTGCACATCAGCCAAAAAACCCAATCGCCCTGTATTTAGGGCCAAAATGGGAACCCCGGTATCCCTTACAATGCTCAGCGTATCCAAAATAGTTCCATCGCCACCTACACAAATCAACACATCGGCCATGGTTTCACCTTTCACAAAATGGTCGAATACCCGCACTTGCATCCCCGACTCAATGTTCATGTGAACGTGATCTTCCAAGGATGGCGGTAGCCAAATTTCATGTCCTCTCGCGGCCAAAGCCATCAACAACTCCCCAAAACCCGCCTGGTGCTTGGGATCACGAACTGATTTGGCGTATACGGCAATTCTCATATCTACAATGCGTGGTAAAAAGTTAAATTAAATACCCAACGTTTAAAATTTGGGTTAAAACTGAGGTCGGTTCGTACCAATGCATCATAATACATCAATGCATCACAACCCACCCCCACAGAACCCAAAGTTTGACTTCCCAAAGGATTCAAATTGCGCTGATATGGTTGAAGAACTCGTCCCACGTCTGCAAAGATATTGAACCATGCCTGAATTGGTATCTTTTCGTATGCTTTTGGCAATATTCGCAATTTCATTTTTGTATTGTTGGGTATCAGCGCATATCGATAGGCCAACTTGCTCAAAACCAATCCATTTCCATCCATTACTCGAGACTCAAAACCCCTCACATAATCCATACCGTAACCCATTTGCCGCATCATTGGATAAGTGACTTCGCCCATCCGATATCTACCCAAAACCATCCAAGCCCATGAAGTTCTGCTCGAAATCGAATGAAATTTGCGATACCTCGACTCCAACTCAAAAGCATTGCGAAAAGGTCCATTCATGGATTGCAAGTAAACCATCGCACCATATTTCCACTCGCTACCCGAAGTGGGATAATGAATAAAATTTCGCGTATCCCTCACACCACCCACCCTCAATGTGATTGAATTTTGATTCAACAATCCCTTTTGATTCGCCATTTCTAGCCGTGCATCTTTCAACATCAAATCTGGATTGATCAACCACGCCGATGTATCCACCCCAAAACGTTGCCACTTCAACTGCAAAGCCAATTGCTGATGAAACTCAAATCTGCGTTTCCATTCGATGCGCAATTGACTCAAATCCTGAACAAACCCATCATTCAAACGATGAAATTGCCATTGATTCTGAATTGAATTGACACCCATTTCATGGTTCTTCTGATTTTCCCACAGAACCAACCATGAATTACAATTGCGGCTTTTAAAAAATGGCATACTTACCCCCAATCCAAAGGCTTGATTATACCCCAATACCGCCCGAAAAATCAATCCTTTCTGCTCCCCCAAAAGATTGTTCACCATCAGAGTGCCTCCCATCCAAAGTCGCGATAATTCTTTGTTCTTCCACCAACTGTGAAAGTTCCGATCCGCAAATCCACCCTCGGGCTGAACCCAATAATACCACCGCTCCAAAAAATCAATGGTCAATGTGTCACCGCCGCCGTACGGTTGAATTTCAACCTGGTTAAACAATTTCGATGTTTGCAAACGCTGCTGCCAAATTTGTTTCATCGAATCGGAATATGCCAAGGGTTTTCCCGGTTCAAACCCCAATTCCCGATAAATGATTTGAGGCTTGGTTCGATGCAATCCAATCAACCGCAATTGAGAAATGGTCTGCGACTGCAAATCACTTGCAAACAGCAACAAAACCAGTATTAGCCACCTCGCAATCAACTCAAATTCTTGCGATTGAGCACTTGAAAGTCAAATGCATACTTGTGCTTTTCATCCACCGGATGTTGTTCTTCAAAATCCACATGCCAAAATGCTTCATTCCAAGCTGGAAAAAAAGTGTCGGCCCCAGCAAATGAAGCACTCACTCGCGTGAGATACATGCGATTTGAAAAACCCAATGCCTGCTTGTAAATTTCTCCCCCACCAATGATCATGATTTCATTGGTTTCAGTTACTGTTTCACCCGATGCCAATTGGCTATTGCGCTTTGCTTCAATCGCCTTCTCTGCCAATGCCAATGCCTGCTCCCAATTTTGAGCAATTTCAAATCCAGGCAAAACATGGGCTTGGGAAGTGAGTACAATGTTGGTGCGATTTTTCAATGGCTTACCCAAACTCTCCATCGTTTTCCTACCCATAATCACGGGTTTGCCCTTGGTGTGCTTGATAAACCAAGCAAAATCATCTGGCAAATGCCACAACAATTCATTGCCTGCACCCAATTCAAGGTTCTCCCCCACCGCAGCAATCATAGAAATAAGCATATCACAAATATACAATCCACAGCGCGTGGTTGTATCTTTGCGGGTTCATGAGCAGAATTGTAGCCATTGTCGGCCGTCCGAACGTAGGCAAGAGTACCCTTTTCAATCGCTTAACCGGCGAATTCAAAGCCATTGTAGACGATTACAGTGGTGTTACCCGCGATCGCCATTACGGTTTTTCCGATTGGAATGGCATCGATTTTACCGTTATCGATACCGGTGGATTCGTCCCCGAAAGTTCTGATACCTTTGAAGCCGCCATCCGCGACCAAGTGCATATCGCCATCGAAGAAGCCGCCGTCATGATTTTTGTGGTAGACGTGCAAACCGATGTCAACCCCCTCGATTTAGACTTCGCCCACATCCTTCGCAAAAGCAAAAAACCCGTGGTTCTTTGTGTAAACAAGGTAGACAATGATCGTCTGCGGATGGAAACCGCCTCGTTTTATTCCTTGGGCTTCGATCACTTTCACGAAGTGTCTGCCGCCAACGGTTCAGGAACAGGTGATTTGCTCGATGAAGTGGTTGAATTCTTGAAAGACGAAGAACCAGACCAATTACACATCGAAGGCCTGCCTCGCATCGCCATTGTGGGTAGACCCAACGTAGGAAAATCAAGCCTCATCAACGCCCTCATCGGCGAAGATCGAAACATCGTAACCAACATCGCTGGAACCACCCGCGATAGCATCGATACCCGCTACAAAGCCTATGGAAAAGAATTTGTTTTGATCGATACGGCCGGAATTCGCAGAAAAAGCAAAGTCAATGAAAACATCGAATTTTATTCAGTGATGCGCAGTTTGCGTGCCCTGGAAAACGCGGATGTAGTCGTGCTTGTTTTGGATGCCACATTGGGCATGGAAAGCCAAGACCTAAATCTATTTTGGATGGCACATCGCCAAGGAAAAGGCATCGTGATTTTGGTGAACAAATGGGATTTGGTGGAAAAAGAGAGCAATACCCACCTCGAATACACCGAGAACATCCGTAAGGAAATTGCCCCATTCGTGGATGTACCCATCATGTACGTTTCAGCACTCACCAAACAAAGGGTATTCCAAGGCATGGAAACCATTTTGCAAGTGTATGATAACCTCAGCGTGAAAATACCTACACGCGCACTCAACGATTTCATTTTGCCCATCATGGAAGCCACGCCTCCACCAAGCAAAAAAGGAAAATTCGTCAAAATCAAATACGTTACCCAGCTACCAAGCAAACGTGTGGCATTCGCCCTTTTCTGCAATTTGCCGCAGTACGTGGCTGAAAGCTATACCCGTTTCTTGGAAAATAAAATGCGCGAAAAGTTCCCCCTCACCGGTGTCCCAATTAGCCTTTTCTATCGCAAAAAATAAACGCATCACCCATGAGCCAGCGCAAAGACATTCGCGATCTTGAGATTCCACAAATCACGGAAGCGCTCAAAGCCATGGGCGAACCCTCCTTCAGGGCCAAACAAATCTATCAGTGGCTGTGGCAAAAGGGCGCCAGAAGCTTCGAGGAAATGACCAACCTCTCCAAACCTTTGAGAGAAAAACTCCACGAGGCCTTTACCTTCCATGTTGCCAAAATCCACACAGCCCAACATTCCAAAGACGGTACCATCAAAGTGGCCTTTGAAATGCACGATGGCAACAAAGTTGAAGGCGTACTTATCCCCACAAGCAGCAGAACCACCGCGTGCGTGAGCTCACAAGTGGGGTGCTCCCTGGATTGTAAATTCTGCGCCACAGGGTACCTCAAACGCATGAGGAACCTCACCGCCGGTGAAATCTTCGATCAAGTTTGGCTCATCAATGAACTGGCCATCGAACATTACGGAAAACGCCTCGATAACATCGTATACATGGGCATGGGTGAACCCCTGCTCAATTACGCAAACATGCATCGCAGCGTGGCCATCATTACTTCCCCAGACGGCTTGGGCATGAGTCCACAACGACTAACCATCTCCACAGCCGGCATCGCCAAGATGATTCAAAAACTGGCCGACGATGGCATCAAAACCAATCTGGCACTGAGTCTCCACTCTGCCAACAACGAGAAAAGATCTGCCATCATGCCCATCAATGATAGCAACAACCTCGAAATGCTCGCCGAAGCCCTAAATTATTGGTACGATAAAACCGGCATCCGCCCAACCTTAGAATACACAGTCATTGAAGGCGTAAACGATGGCGTGGAAGAGGAAAAAGAACTGGTCATTTTTGCCAGAAAATTCCCTTCAAAAATCAATCTGATTGAATACAACCCCATCTCGCTGGCAGATTATCAACCCACCGGCAGATTAGACGCTTTTGCCGCCGCCCTCGAAAAACAAAAATTGATCGTACACGTCCGTCGCAGCAGAGGCAAAGACATCGATGCAGCCTGCGGTCAACTCGCCAATCAACTCGCGTAAGCCAATCAGACCAATCAGGTTACATCCATTGGATGCAACCCAAAAACACTCAATTATTTAGGCATTCTTTACGAAATCACGGTGATGTGATTCTTCGTACAATCGCTCCGTAGGCAATGATTTGAAGTATTCCCAAGTGATGCGCAACCCTTCCGCACGATCCACCTTCGGACCCCAATTCAAGATCGCTTTGGCCTTGGTGATATCGGGCTGACGTTGCTTTGGATCATCCGTTGGCAAAGGCTTATAAATCACCTTCTGGTCTGTACCCGTTAACTTGATAATCTCCTCCGCAAACTGTCCGATCGTGATTTCATGGGGGTTACCTACGTTCACCGGATCAGCGCAATCGCTCAACAACAAACGATAAATGCCTTCCACCAAATCATCCACATAACAAAAGCTTCTGGTCTGACTGCCATCGCCAAACACGGTAAGATCCTCACCGCGAAGGGCTTGTCCCATAAATGCTGGCAATACACGACCGTCGTTTAGACGCATTCTCGGTCCATAGGTATTGAAAATCCGCACAATACGGGTCTCTAATCCATGAAACGTGTGATATGCCATTGTAATCGCCTCTTGGAAACGCTTGGCTTCATCATAAACACCCCTCGGACCCACTGGATTCACATTGCCCCAATATTCTTCTGTTTGAGGATGCACCGTAGGATCACCGTACACTTCTGAAGTACTGGCCACCAAAATCCTCGCCTTTTTTGCCATCGCAAGTCCCAACAAATTATGGGTTCCCAAAGACCCCACTTTCAAGGTTTGAATGGGTATTTTCAAATAATCAATGGGCGATGCAGGAGAAGCGAAATGCAAGATATATTTCAAGTCACCCGCAACATGAACAAACTTGCTCACGTCGTGGTTGTGAAACTCAAACTGCTCCAAAGGAAACAAATGTTCGATATTTCTCAAGTCACCCGTGATGAGATTGTCCATCCCAATCACATGATAACCTTCTTTCAAGAATCGCTCACACAAATGACTTCCTAAAAAGCCGGCGGCGCCTGTTATTAAAACTCGTTCTCTTTTCATTTGATGTCTTTACGACCGATGCTATAATAAGTGTATCCATGTTTGCGCATGGTATCCATTTCAAATACATTGCGGCCATCGAAAATCACTTTTTCTGCCAACAAGGTATCCAATTTTCCAAAATCAGGGGTTCTAAACTCAGGCCATTCAGTAGCAACTACCAAGAAATCCGCACCCTCTAAAGCGGCATACATCTTCTCTGAAAACACCACGCTATCGCCCAAAATGCGCTGTACATTTGGCATCGCTTCTGGATCATAACACTGCACTTTAGCACCTCTTTGCAATAACGCATCGATCATTTCCAAAGCTGGGGCCTCACGAATGTCATCGGTATTCGGCTTAAACGCCAATCCCCACATCGCCACGGTTTTCCCTTTGATATCGCCGTAATGCGCATCGATCTTTGGCAACAAAGCCTTTTTCTGATCGTAATTCACTTCCTCAACCGCCTTCAAAATTTTAAAATCATAATTCACCTCTGCCGCGCTGTGCACCAAAGCTTGCACATCCTTGGGGAAACAACTTCCACCATATCCAATGCCTGGGAACAAAAAGCGCTTGCCAATGCGGTCATCGCTGCCCACACCCTTACGCACCATATCTACATCCGCACCCAACAACTCACACAAACGGGCAATCTCGTTCATGAAAGAAATCTTGGTTGCCAAGAAACTATTGGCCGCGTATTTGGTCAATTCAGCACTGCGTGTGTCCATGTGCATCACCGGGTTGCCCTGACGCACATAAGGCGCGTACAACTCGTCCATGACATCAAAAGCGCGCTGACTCTTTGCGCCAATAACTACACGATCGGGCTTCATGAAATCATCCACTGCCACACCTTCACGCAAGAATTCTGGGTTACTTACCACATCAAATTCACCGCTGTAGTTGGCTTTAATGGCCGCTTCAACTTTATCAGCAGTACCCACAGGAACCGTGCTCTTGTCTACAATCACCTTGTAGCCCGTCATGATCTTACCCAAGTGGTCTGCCACACCCAAAACGTATTTCAAATCAGCGGCACCGCCTTCTCCTGGAGGGGTTGGCAAAGCCAAGAATATCACTTGAGCATCCTGAATCGCCTCCTCCAAATTGTTGGTAAAGCTCAAACGACCTTCCTTCAAGTTGCGCTTGAAAAGTATCTCCAATCCAGGTTCAAAAATGGTGATCTGTCCACCGCTTAACATGTCAACCTTGCGCTGATCAATGTCAACACAAATTACATCGTTGCCGGTCTCTGCGAAACAAGTTCCGCTCACCAAACCTACATAACCGGTACCTACTACTGCTACTTTCATTCGATTTATTGGGATTTTTGGATAAAATTTTGTATATTATTGATGATGTATTCTTGCTGCTCAACGTCCAATTCCGGACAAATGGGCAAGCTCAATACTCGCTTACAAAGGTCTTCGGAAACAGGCAGATTTACAACCTGCCGATAGGCCGTCTGCAAATGTAATGGCGTCGGATAATAAATCATTGACGGAATTCCCCGTTCAAAGAGGTACAATTTCAAGGCATCGCGCATCGCCTGAGATGCCAATACGATGGTATATTGATGAAAAACGTGAGAACTATCCACGGTTCTGGATGGAACGGTCAATCCCGACAAGTCAAGCAAGCCAGAATCGTAGCGAGCAGCCACTGCCCTCCTGCATTGTTCAAAATCCAACAAATAAGGGAATTTTACCAACAAAATGGCCGCCTGTAGGGTATCCAAACGGGAATTCATGCCCACCAAGTCGTGCTGATATTTCACCGTTTGACCGTGATTGGCCATACTCCGCAATCGCTTCGCCAAGTCATCGTCATTGGTAAAAATCGCCCCGCCATCGCCATAACAACCCAAATTCTTACTCGGGAAAAACGAAGTAGTGCCTATATGTCCCATAGTACCCGCAAATCCATGTTCACCGGGGGTACAATACTGCGATCCGATGGCCTGCGCGGCATCCTCAACCACAAATAGTTTGTGTTTTTTAGCCAAAGCCATCAACGGCTCCATCGACACCATCTGTCCATACAAATGAACTGGCGCAATCGCCCGAGTATTTTCTGAAATCAACGCTTCTACCGCCCCAACATCCATTAAAAAAGTGGTAGGATCCACATCCACAAATACTGGCTTGAGTTCTAGCAAATGCAATACTTCGGCCAATGCCGCATAGGAAAACGCCGGCGTAATAACCTCACTACCTTTGGGCAATCCCAACGACATAAAAGCCAACTGCAATGCATCGGTGCCATTGGCGCAAGAGATCACGTGTTTTGCAGCGTATTTTTCGGCCAACGCCTTTTCAAATTGCTTCACAGCAGCACCCTGAATGAAATCACCATCCAACAATACCTGTTTCATCGCTTGATCAATGTCAAACGACAAACGGGCATATTGTGCCTGGAGGTCTACCATTTTTATGCTGCGCATAACTACCGCAAAATTAATGGATTAGAATATCCAATAGCCAATTATTTGGCACGCTGACGAACCACTTCGTAAGTGATTACCCCGGCTGCCACAGATACGTTCAAGGAACCCACCCCTTTGGCTGAAAGAGGGATTTTCACATGGGCATCACACAGTTTCCAAGTATTGGTACTCAAACCGGTTTCTTCATCACCCATCACCACTGCCACCGGACCACTTAAATCAGCATCAAACAAGGCCTCTGACGTTTTTTCAGTAGCACCCACTATTTTCAAACCACTGTTCTTCAACATTTTGATGCTTCCATAAAGCGATTGCGTTCTGCAAACGGGAATCTTCATCAAAGCACCCGCCGAAGTTCTTACAGCATCGGCACTCAAAGGCGCAGAACCTTTCTCTGGCACCAAAATACCATGTACACCAGCACATGCAGCGGTTCTGGCAATCGCACCAAAATTTCTCACATCGGTAACGCCATCCAAAATCAAAATAAAGGGATCCTCACCCGCTTCAAAAGCGTTGGCAACCACAGTATCCAAATCGGCGAAATCCACTGAACTCACCGAAATCACCACGCCTTGGTGGTTTCCTTTCACCAAAGCGTTCAATTTGGCCGTGGGCACTTGTTTCCAAATCAAGTTCTTGGCGCGCAACAAAGGCAACAAATCTTTCAACTGACCTTGCAACACACCCTCTTGCAACCATACTTTGTCAACCGTTCTACCCGATTGCAATGCCTCCAATACAGGATGTATCCCATACACAAAAGCGTCTTTTTCTTTTTGTCTGAATTCCATATAAACAAGTGTCCCGCCTAGCGGCGGGACCTCTTTTCATTGTTTTGTTAAATCCCTGAACCCCGCTGTTTGTATTCAGCCGCCCAGTCCTTCTTACCCAATCGCTCGCATTCCGCAGCGATGTTTTTCAAAATATCTCCACTCATTTGCACCTCGCGAGCACCAAACATCTGATCCTCCCACTTCACAAAATAGGTTCCGTATTGTACGCAATCTTTCACGGCCATGTCGAGCACCTTTTTGGCATTTACCTCATCGCCCAATTCCAACAAAATGATACCGAAATCCGCCTTGTATTCTTTGCGCATTGGCATCACCTCTTCAGGAATCTCGATCAATATGTGATTCAACACCTCAATTGCACGCTTGCGGTAAACCGCCAACGAATCCTTCTCTCTCAACATATAATCATCCACAGAGCGATAACCTTCAGGCACCGGAGCGCCCGCAACACCCACCTTAGCAATTTGTTCTTTGTATTGCTCGTAAGTCTTGATTTTGCTCAAATACGTCCTAGCCAACAACATACTCATCTGCTGCAAATCACCAGGTACGTATGCGGCCTTGTCATCCAAGAAGAAATTCTTCTTTTCCTTCATGCCATAGTACTTGAAGTTTTTCACCAAGTTCGAATACATTTTATAATCCGCAACGCGCTGGGGCTGACGGCTGCTAGAGCCACCTTTGATCGGTACCAACTTGTACACCAAACCCTCCAACTGCAAATAATCGTTCATGTCGAAGAAATCATAACCACTCACGCTTGTGAAATAGATAGGACGTTTCCAACCCGTTTTCGCGTTTTGAGTAAGCAAATCCATGAACAACAAGTCGCCTTTAGATATGTAAGAACCACCCAATGAATATTCAATGCGATCCACCACTGAAGCCGTATCCTTCGGAGCCACCAAACCAGAGGCAATCACCGATTTACGATCCACTGGGAACCACACTTTTCTCGCACGGAAGTAGTTGCGATCCACACCCTTTTTATTTTCAGCCAATACCTGCTTGATGGCATCATCCAAACGAGTGATACTGCCTTCTTCGGATTGTATTTCTATACCGCCCTCGAAGCTACCCGTTTGCAAATCTTCTTTCGTTAAGCTCAATGGCAAAGGCTCTGATTCATAAACCTTATCCAGCAACACACTGCTATACCAATCTGTTGGCAACAAACTCTGGTTGATGATACGAACATCCGTACGAATGCCTTCCACGTTCTGCGCATACCACAAAGGATACGTATCGTTGTCGCCATTACAGAACAACACCGCATTGGGCTCCAAATTTTCTAGGAAGTTCTTCGCCATATCAATACCAATGGTCCTTCCGCTGCGATCGTGATCGTCCCAGTTTTGATAACCCATGTTCACAGGCACCAAAAGCACCGCAGCAGCAGTAGCCACCATCGCACTCTTACCACCCAATCGCTTCTGAAGCATATCGGCCAAAGCCAATACACCCAAGCCCACCCAAATACAGAAAGTTTGGAACGAACCCACCAACGCATAGTCACGCTCACGTGGCTCGTATGGCGGCTGGTTCATGTACACGTTGATCAATACCCCCGTGAACAAGAACAATGTCATAACCAACCAAAAGTCATATTTGCGCTTTTTCAAGTGCATCAACAATCCCAAAATCCCCAACAACAAAGGCAAGAAGAAATACGCATTCTTCGCCTTTTGGTTCTTGTAATAATCAGGCATGCCATTTGATGGCCCCACCACAAAGTGATCCACAAAAGGAATCCCACTGTACCAGTTTCCATCGAATCGGGTATTGCCCATCACCGCCTGCTGGTCGTTGAACCTACCCACGAAATTCCACATGAAATATCGCAAGTACATGTACCTCAACTGATAACCAAAGAAATACTGCAAATTGTTGCCAAATGATGGCTTCTGATAATTCAAATACTGCAACTCCTGCTGCTCTTCCTCCGTTAATGTGCGTTGCTGACTCGTACCCTGCAATTCATCGATGCGATTTTGCACGTCAGTCATGCCACCATAATCCCTAAATCCACGGGCGTCGTTGGGCTTGTTGCTCTTACCCATACGTGGGAACAACGTCATGTACTCATCAGGGTAAGTGTAATCGAAATTGTCGCCACCTTCTTCGTAACGATCTTTGCCCTTGAAACGCTTTTTGCCAATCACCTTGTACCCACTCTCCGGTGCGTTGAAATACGGACCATACATCAATGGACGATCGCCATATTGCTCACGGGTGATGTAACCATAAAACTTATAAGGATCCTCAGGATTGTTCATGTCGATTGATGGATTCGCCATTGAACGAATGATCACCATCGCATAGGAAGAATAGCCCAATACCACAAACGAAGCGGCCATCACAATCACATTCCAATTCCTGCGACCGGTTTTGTGCGTGAAATACAACAAGTAACCCGCCAATCCCAAAATCAATATCACCGCAGCCACTGACCCGCTGTAGAAACCCTGACCAAAATCGTTCACAAACATGCGATCCATGGTGGCCAACAACCAGGGAATACCTGGGTAAACAATCTTCATTACAAAGCCCAATGCCAATACAGATGCACCCAATGCCATGATAACACCATTGCGCGTTACACTGTACTTTCTGAAATAATAGGCCAAACAAACCGTTGGTATCACCAACAAGTTCAACATGTGCGTACCCAATGCCAATCCAATCAAGAAGGCAATGAACACCATCCAACGGTCCGCACTTACATCGTCTGCAGACTTCCACCAACGCAATACTGCCCAGAACGACAAAGCCGTAAAGAACGAGCTCAATGCGTATACTTCCGATTCAACGGCGCTGAACCAAAAGCTATCGATGAACGTATTCGTTAATGCCGCAACAGTACCCGCACCCAACACCAACAACAACTTGTGCTGATTGTCTTCGTTAACCATGCGCTCAGCAAAATACGTGGTGATCCAAAACGTGAACATCACCGTGCCCGCACTGGCCACAGCACTCAACATATTGATCCAAAATCCCACCATTTCTGGCGATGAAGCCATTAGCGAAAACAACCTACCTATCATCAAAAACAAAGGCGCCCCAGGGGGGTGAACCACTTGCAGTTTGTAGGCCGCACTGGCAAATTCACCACAGTCCCAAAGACTTACACTTTGCTCCAATGTAAGGGTGTACACGGCCAAGGCGATGACAAACATCACCCATCCCATGATGCGATTTAAACGAGAAAAAGAATTCATTATCGATTCAACTAGTTAGTTACAATTTGATTTAAAGGCGAAAATAAGGATTTGCAACGAAAGCACACCAACATCAAACACCGGCCACTTGGATTTTCTCCGCCGCCATTTTCAATCTAGGCAATACTTCGTCCTTGCCAATCAAGGCAATCATATCCCAAATGGGCGGACCCATGGGCGCACCGCTCACCGCAACACGCAATGGCTGTAAAACTTCACCGGTTTTGATGCCCGCCGTTTCACAATACTGTTTGAAAGCATTTTCATACAATTCCGCCGTTGCATCCGCCGCCAATCCCTCAAACGACTGCGCCAAACCCAATATGTGCGAGTTGGTTTCAGCCTTCCACTTCTTGCGAACCACCTCTTGGTCATATGCCTTGGGAGCTTCAAAGAAATAATATCCCTCCTCTACCACGTCCTTGGCAAATTGCACCTTCTCGCGCATCAACACAACCACCTGCTCCACGTATTCCTGACAAACATCATAGCCCTTGGCTTCAACCATCGGCTTCAATATTTCGTATTGCTCATTCAATGGTTTCTGCTGCAAATATTGCTGATTGAACCACAAAGCCTTTTGCAAATCAAACTTCGCCCCGCTCTTGCTCACACGCTCCAAACTAAATTCGGCAATCAGTTCCTCCATGGAGAACATTTCCTGGTTTCCACTCGGATGCCATCCCAACAACGCCAACATGTTCGTTACCGCCTCGGGGTAATAGCCACTCTCCTTATATCCACTGCTAACTTCATTGGTTTTGGGATCCGTCCACTGCAATGGGAACACCGGGAATCCCAGACGATCGCCATCGCGCTTACTCAACTTTCCATTGCCTTCAGGCTTCAACAACAAAGGCAAATGCGCAAACTGTGGCATTACCTCTTCCCAACCCAAATAACGATATAACATCACGTGCAATGGCGCACTCGGCAACCACTCCTCACCGCGAATCACATGACTAATACCCATCAAATAATCATCCACCACATTGGCCAAATGATACGTGGGCATGCCATCGCCTTTCAACAACACTTTATCATCCATCGTGGAAGTATTCACAACCACCCAACCGCGAATCACATCGTGAAATCTTACCTCTTCTTTTCGAGGCAACTTGATGCGAATCACATAGTTATCGCCCCGCTCCAACCTCGCCTTCACCTCATCGGCTGGCAAAGTGAGAGAGTTTTTCATGCTCATCCTACTCACCGAATCATATGCAGGCTGCATCTTGCTGGCCTCCAATCGCTTACGCATCTGTTCGATATCCTCTTCAGTATCAAACGCATAATACGCATAACCCTTCTCAATCATGTCATACGCGTACTGCGCATACATCGGCTTGCGCTCGCTCTGACGGTAAGGCGCGTGCGGTCCGCCCTGCTCAATGCCCTCGTCAATTTCAATCCCCACCCACTTCAAACTTTCCATGATGTATTGCTCGGCACCAGGCACAAAACGATTTTGGTCTGTGTCTTCGATGCGAAGTATCATCGTCCCACCATGCTTGCGGGCCAATAAATAGTTGTACAATGCCGTACGCACACCCCCAATGTGTAAGGGGCCGGTAGGACTGGGTGCAAAACGAACGCGAACAGGTCTCTCGGTACTCATAAATTCACTGCAAAGTTAACTATCTTTGCCGTATGTCTTTGATAGAACAAATTAATGCGGGAATCATGGTCGCCATGAAGGCCAAAGAACAAGATCGTTTGCGCGCCCTGAGAGGAATTAAAAGCGCATTTTTGTTGTTAAAAACCGCCGAAGGTGTGAGTGAAGTCACCGATGATATGTGTATCAAAGCCCTTCAAAAAATGGCCAAACAACGCAAAGACAGCCTCGATATTTTTGTGCAACAAGGCCGCGAAGACCTGGCCGTGATCGAACGCGCAGAATTGGCCGTGATCGAGAGTTTCTTGCCCGCACAAATGAGCGCCGAAGAAATTGAAGCCCAAGTAAAAGCCATCATCGCAGAAACCGGCGCCGCAGGCATGAAAGACCTAGGCAAAGTGATGCCAGCTGCCATGAAAGCCATGGGTGGCGTTGCCGATGGTAAACTCATCAGCGAAGCAGTTAAAAAACTGTTGGCGTAAATTACTTCTCTGGGCGATTTTAGCCCCAAACCCCCATCACAGCAGCAACAATGCCGCTGCTTCCCTTACCCGATTGTGCAACATCAGCGCAACCGCGGCCGTTTGCTTGGCAGACTCACTCATCGCATGAACCTCTTTGCCATCGATCAATTGATGCGTTTCCAAAAAGTCAATGGCTGCCAACTTTTCATCGTCCGTGGGCCATCCCAACAACCCCGATAACTGCCCCAACTGATTGGCAGTGAGTATTTCACTCTCCCTAACACTCGCAGGCAATGCGTCATAACCAATGGTGTGTTGCATGGGTTGCGACAATTCAAACATACTGTCGCGATCGGGCAAACAATACCAAGAACCACCCATTCTGCCCACCAAATTCATCTTAAACGGATCGATTTTGCCATCGTCGCCTAGAACCGATGCCTTCACATGCATTTTCAACACCTGGGCCATAATCAGTTTTCCTGATCCACCCCCATCGCCAAACTCCTTGATATCTATCACTTTACACTCGATTTGTACCGGCGATTCGGCCACCCTGAAAGGCTTCACCAACTCCGATGCCACCGGCGTAAATCCCGCCTTTTCAAATTCACTCACCCCGTGTTCCCAAGGCGCAGCCGCTACATTCATCTGCTCCACCATGGAATAACTCACCACGTTCACCACCACCTCCGGAACGGCCTTCGCATTCAAATACGTTTGCTTCGGATTGCCATCTCTGCCACTGTTATTGGGCGAAAAAACCACCACCGGCGGATTCGCACTCACCACATTGAAAAAACTGAAAGGTGCCAAATTCGGACGGCCTTCAAGATCAATGGTACTGGCAAAACAAATGGGCCTCGGACTCACGCTACCCAACAAAAACTGATGCAACTGCGGCAACGGGGTGTTCGCCGGATCAATCTCAATGTACTTGGTTTCTGTCATGGTTTTCAGTAATGTTCAATGCGTATGTATTCAAAGTGATCACAAAGCGTGACCCATCTTTATTTTTTTGGTATCTAAGTACTTCGCGTTGTGGGGATTTGGCTCCGTTTGCAACGGCACATTCTCCACGATCTCCAACCCATAGCCAATCAAACCCGTGCGCTTCTTGGGATTGTTGCTAATCAAACGCATTTTTTTGATACCCAAATCACGAATGATCTGAGCACCCACCCCATAATCCCTTTCGTCCATACTGAAGCCCAATTGCAAATTAGCTTCCACCGTATCCAAGCCCTGCTCTTGCAATTTATAAGCCCTCAATTTGTTCAACAATCCAATGCCCCTGCCCTCCTGATTCATATACACAATCACACCTTTTCCTTCCGATTCAATCAATTGCATCGCCTTCTGCAATTGCTCACCACAATCACACCTACAACTGCCAAAAATATCACCTGTTAAACAACTGCTGTGAACCCTTACCATTACCGCATCCTCCTCCGTCCACTGACCCTTGATCAACGCCAAATGCTCCTGTCCACTGTCTTTCTGACGGAAAGCAACCAAATCAAAATCGCCCCACTTCGTTGGCATCTGAACCGAAATTTCACGCTGTATCAACGATTCATGCTTCAATCGGTAGGCAATCAAATCCTCAATGGATATGATTTTCAAACCCAATTCTTGGGCAATCACCATCAAATCTGGCAACCTCGCCATCTCACCATCCTCTTTCAATATCTCTACGATGCAACCCGCCGGCTCAAAACCCGCCATCACCGCCAAATCCACCGCCGCTTCGGTATGTCCCGCCCTTCGCAACACCCCGCCACTCTTGGCAATCAAAGGGAAAATATGGCCAGGTTTACCCAGCTCCTCCGCCCGAATATTGGGATCTATCAAAGCCTGTATGGTTTTGCTTCTATCCGATGCGCTAATCCCCGTTGTACAACCATGACCCAACAAATCCACACTCACCGTGAACGCCGTTTCATGAGTGGCAGTGTTCTTATTCACCATCATCTCAATCCCCAAAGCCTGACAACGCTCCTCCAACATCGGAACACAGATCAATCCGCGGCCTTTCGTTGCCATGAAATTCACCAATTCTGGCGTCATGTTTCGCGCAGCCGTGAGAAAATCACCCTCGTTCTCCCGATTTTCATCGTCAACAACTACCACAACCCTTCCCGCCTTGATTTCAGCAATGGCTTCTTCGATTGTATTTAGGCTAACCGACATCTTTTCTGGGGTACTTTCATTGGGATTCAACATGCGTTTACAAATTTATGGTGGATTGTGCCTTCAAAACAATTAGAATCTGTGAATGTTATTTTAATATTGAATTAACATTCATGCTACCCCTCAAAAACGATATCAAAAACCTATGCTTGGCCCATGTTGATGCAATGATCCAAGAATACGAAAGCACCGTATCGGAACTCCAGAAAGGCATGTTTGAAGAAACCAAAAGTTCTGCTGGCGACAAATACGAAACGTCTCGAACACAATTTCAAAGAGAAATCGAACGCCTCAAAACCCAAATTTCCCAAGTCAACACCACCAAAGCCATATTGCTATCACTCAACAACACCCCATCCATTACAGTGGGCGAAGGGTCTCTATTGTCAGTAACGGTGAACGGTAATCCGCTGAATATTTACATTGCAGCAGCTTTGGGCGTCATGAAATACAACAACATTCCCTTTCAAGTAATTAGCATCCAATCTCCATTGGGCGCCGCATTGCGCGGACACAAAACAGGCGACAGCATCACCTTCAATCAGAAGAAATACACCATCACCGAACTGGCTTAATCGCAGTTCCGTTTCAATTAAGATTCTAGCAATTCACGCAAGGCCGACTCTACTTTATCGGCATTCGGCAACATTACCGCTTCCATCGATGCATTCAAAGGCACCGCAGGTACATCGGCACTTCCCATGGTTTTGATGGGCGCATCCAAATACCTGAAACACACTTGCGATATTCTGCCAGCCAACGCTTCAGCAAAACTGTTTCTCAGCGTTTCCTCCGTTAAAATCAACACCTTTCCGTGCTTTTTTGTTAACGATACGATGGCCTCTTCGTCGTAAGGCGCCAACGTCCGCAAATCCAACACCTCCACCTGTCCGGGAAGATTTTTTGCGGCATTCATCGCCCAGTAAACACCCATACCATAAGTAACAACACCCACAGATTCCCCGCGATCCACCGCCTCTTCGCTAGATTGCAATGCCACCCTGGCTTTACCGAAAGGTACCACATAATCCTCATCGGGCTCTACCGTTTTTGCGGCATCTGTTCCAGGAACCTTGCTCCAGTACAAACCCTTGTGCTCAAACATCACCACCGGATTGGGGTCGTAATAGGCCGATTTCATCAAACCTTTCATATCCGCCGCATTGCTCGGATAAGCGATTTTGATTCCCTTGATGGGCAACAACGAACTCTCCACCGTACCACTGTGGTAGGGTCCACCCCCGCCATAAGCGCCCGTTGGAACACGAATCACGCTGGCAACGGGGAATTTCCCCATACTCAAATAAGTACTCTTACTCAGTTCCGTCACCAACTGGTTTACGCCCGGCCAGATATAATCGGCAAATTGAATCTCAACAATGGGCTTGGCACCCACTGCGCTCATGCCTGCCGTACTTCCAACGATGTATGCCTCTTGAATGGGCGTATTGAACACACGATGTTTCCCGTATTTATCGGCCAAAGTAGCCGCTTCCCTGAATACGCCACCCAGTCGATGCCCCACGTCTTGTCCGTACAACAACGCCTCAGGGTGCTTTCTCAAAATCTCATCCACCGCATGCAATGCCGCATCCACCATCATCACCACTTCTGAACCTTCCGGCGATCGATCTCCTGTCTCATCAACCACAGCCGATGGGGCCAAAATATGATCCATCAAGGTTTCCGGCTTTGGATCTTCCGCTGCTTTTGCCTTCTCGAAATCATCAAAAACCCTTTGCTCGGCGGCCAAACGAACCGCTTCCAAAGTCTCCTCCGTTTCACCCAATGTCAACAACAACTCCTTCATCCTCGGCAATGGGTCCAAACGCATTTGCTTCTCCAAATCGTCTCTATACCACTCACTGCGAACACCACTGGTGTGATGGCCCAACAAAGGCACCTTCACATGCACCAACATCGGGGCACGCTCATGCCTCACATATTCAATGGCCTTGGCCATTTCATCGTAACATTGTACAAAATCACTCCCGTTGATTCTCACCCTGCGCATGCCCTTGAAACCCAAAGCATAATCAAACGCATCCATCGCACGCATCTCATCGCCACTGGCCGAAATACCCCAATCGTTGTCCTGAATCAGATACAAAATGGGTAACTTATGCAAAACAGCCATCTGAAACGCCTCGGCAACCTCGCCTTCGGTCACAGAACCATCGCCCAAAGAACACAATACAATGGGCTTTTCGGCGCTGGTGATTAAATCCTGGCTTTCCAAATATTTGATTCCGTGGGCCGCACCAGTAGCTGGTATGGTCTGCATCCCAGTAGCAGAACTTTGGTGTGGCATTTTTACCACATCCGCGCGGTTCAATGAAGGGTGTGAGTAGTAAGTTCTTCCACCACTGAACGGATCCTCCGCCTTCGCCAACAACTGCAACATCAACTCGTAAGGCTGCATGCCCATCGCCAACAACATCGATTCATCCCGATAATATGGATATGCATAATCAATGGTTTTTAAGTGCATTGAGGTGGCAATCTGTATCGCCTCATGTCCTTTAGAAGTGCTGTGAACATACTTCGTAATTGAACGATTTTCCTCGTAAATGCTGGCCATCGCACGGGCTGTACCAATCAACTCCCAAGCCTTCAGCAGTGTTTCCTTACCTACCATAATAATGGTGCAAGTTTACGCAAAATTCACCGCTAGTTATTGGTAGTTTCATTCATTTTGTATTGAGATTTTGAAATCTTTCCTATCTTGCAACCCATTGACAAGCAATCATTGCCTATGAAATCATCCTTACTACTTGCAATTTTCAGTCTTTTTTCGTATATTAATCTTTGCGCTCAAGGACAAACCAAAGATACCACAGCCCCAGTAAACACTGAGAAAATTGGCGAAGTCACCATCAAACAAAATCGCCTCAAAGAGAAGCTCAAAGAATCTCCTCTCACGGTAGAAAGCATGGGTGCCCAAAGCATCCGCGAAACCCCCGCATCAGATTTTTACGAAGCCCTCGGCCACCTAAAAGGCGTAGATGTTACCAGTGCTAGCCTCGGTTTCCGAATCGTAAATACCCGCGGCTTCAACAGCACCAGTCCAGTAAGAACGTTGCAAGTGATCGATGGGGTGGATAACCAATCACCCGGGCTCAACTTCTCCCTTGGCAACTTCCTAGGAGCGAGCGAGTTAGATGTCATCAACCAAGAAATCGTTGTGGGTGCATCCAGTGCGTATTACGGTCCCGGGGCTTTCAATGGCGTGATCTCCATGACCACCAAAGACCCCTTCAAATACCAAGGACTGCAAGTGAAACAAAAAGTGGGCGAGCGCAGACTCACCGAAACCGCTGTGAGATTTGCCAAAGCCTTTGGAAAAGCTGGACAAGAAAAGTGGGCGATGAAAGCCAACCTATTTTACATGCAAGCCTACGATTGGGAAGCCGATAACATGGATGCAGTAAAATCAGGTTCTCCCCAAGACAGCGTCAACAACATCTTGAATCCCGGCGGCTATGATGCCGTGAATCGCTACGGCGATGAAATTCTCAGACCCGGCGAAAACGATGCCACCGCCCGTTCTCAAAAATGGGATTATCCCGGTTTGATGCGATTCCACCGCCAAGGCTACGAAGAAAAAGACATTGTAGATTACAACACCTACAACTTCAAAACTTCTTTCATGACCGCCTACAGACCCAAGCCCACCGGGATGCGTCAGTTCGAATACCAAGTCAATTACGGCATGGGTACCACGGTGTATCAAGGCGATAACCGTTATAGTTTGCGCGATATCAAGTTTTTACAAAATCGATTGG
>JACCDO010953408.1_pt1 | contig 26710 bp, 22 predicted proteins | sample 7446101 | NCBI WGS metagenome assembly JACCDO01 (sample SAMN15323440, study PRJNA562643) | freshwater metagenome | isolation source: river surface water | place: USA:Blue River Watershed | collected 2017-08-16 | reverse complement strand
AGTCTCACCATTAATTCTCTATTTTTATGTTGGCTGATGCAGGTGCAATAACCATTACAGAAAAAGCTTTAACAAAAGCTTATGATTTAATGCGCGATGCAAATATTGGAGCTCCTGAATACTTTTTGCGCGTAGGTGTGAAGGGTGGAGGTTGCTCTGGCTTAACTTATGAATTAGACTTTGACAACGAATCAAAGACGGGAGATATGGAGTTTGGAGATGAAAAGTTAAGAATTGTGTGCGATATGAAAAGTTTTCTTTATTTGTGCGGTACAGAATTAGATTTTTCAGATGGTTTAAATGGCAAAGGATTTAATTTTATCAATCCCAATGCTTCAAGAACCTGTGGTTGTGGCGAAAGTTTTTCAATTTAATATTTTGGAAACACTCATCATAAATACCCCATACATCCAATTAAATTCAGCTTTAAAGTTAATCGGTTGGGTTGAATCGGGAAGTATGGCCAACGAGGTTATCGATTCTGAATTGGTGAAAGTAAATGGCCAAGTAGAGCTTCGAAAAAGAAATAAAATTTATCCTGACATGGTGATTGAGTTTGAAGGACAAAAAGCGAAAGTGATTTCTGAAAACTAAAACTGTTGAATAGGTAACAATTACTGATAAAAATCATAAAATGCCATGATGTTCATCATGGTATTTTTTTTTGTATTCAATGAACTTTGAATCATGAATACTACATCACAAAAATACATCCACGAGTTGCATGCTGAGCACAACGAATTCTTGTCAGTTTTAGCATTTGCTAAAGACGAAATAAAAACGTTTAAAACTAGATTGAATGAGGTTGTTACTGCAAATAACAAGCAAGAAGTGATGGCTCAAGTTGAGCATTTCGAAAATCAATTTTTACGCCACAATGAAGTCATTGATGAACTGAAACATGATGTCCATGAGTGCGAGGTGCGAATTGCTAAATTGGCTGAGGAAAACAACGTGGCTACAGACCACCGTAAAACAGATGATCACGCAGAATTACGCGATCAAATGGAAACATTTAATAAAATTTATAGTGAATTGAAAACAGAGTTTAAAAAGTTCTTAGAAAAGACGTTTTAAATCACCACGTTTACAATTCTATTTTTAACAACAATCACTTTTTTAGGAGCTTGACCATTTGTCCATTTAAGTACAACTTCATTGGTTAAAACAGCAGCTTCTATTTCTTTGATATCCGCATCTATTGGGAATTCCAATTGGGTGCGGGTTTTTCCGTTGATGCTAATAGGGTAATTAAATGAATTTTCTATCAAATACTCATCGTTGAATTTTGGCCAATCAGCTGTATGAATACTCTCATTATTTCCAAGTGCTTCCCAAAGTTCTTCTGTAATGTGCGGAGCAAAAGGAGCCAACAATACAAGTAAAGGTTCTAAAATTGCTTTTTTGTTGCATTTTAAGGTACCCAATTCATTCACACAAACCATAAATGCTGATACTGAAGTATTGAAGCTCATCGATTCTATGTCCTCAGTGACCTTTTTAATGGTTTTATGAAGGATTTTTAGCTCATCTGCGCTCGCTTCTACGTTTGAGATGGTGAATGACTCATTTTGGAAGAAAAGTCTCCAAAATTTGCCTAGAAAACGTGAAACACCTTCAATTCCATTTGTATTCCAAGGTTTGCTGTCTGTAAGAGGGCCTAAGAACATTTCGTATAGACGTAATGTATCGGCACCGTACTTTTCGCATACGTCATCGGGATTTACAACATTCCCCCAACGTTTGCTCATCTTTTGGCCATCTTCTCCCATAATCATTCCTTGGTTGACCAATCGTTTGAAAGGCTCGTCCCAACTAATATATCCTAAATCATTTAGGAATTTTGTCCAGAATCGACTGTATAATAAATGACCAGTAGCATGTTCGCTACCGCCAACATATAAGTCTACTTGATTCCAATATTCGAGAGATTCTTTAGATGCAAAAGTTTCATTGTTATTTGGGTCCATGTATCGTAAAAAATACCAACTACTTCCTGCCCATCCTGGCATGGTATCGGTTTCTCTTACTCCTTCAGAAGTATTTACCCAGTTTTCAACCGCAGCAAGAGGACTCTCTCCAGTTCCTGTAGGTTTATAAGATTCAACTTTTGGAAGTTCCACCGGAAGTTCATTCACCAATTGTGGAACAGAATCATTAAAGACAACAGGGAAAGGTTCTCCCCAATATCGTTGTCTTCCGAAACCTGCTTCTCTGAGTTTGTAGTTGACTTTTTTAGTTCCAATGTTCAATTTTTCAACTTCTTCAATGGCTCTTTTGATCGCACTTTTTACCTGTAAACCATCTAGAAATCCGCTGTTAAAGCACACCCCGTCTTTTGCACTAAAGGCTTCTTTTAAGGGAAGTTCTAATTCAGCATTTTCAGGTTTGATTACAGGAATAATGTCTAATTCAAATGCTTTTGCAAATTCGAAATCTCTTTCATCATGTGCAGGTACAGCCATGATTGCACCAGTTCCATATCCAGCTAAAACATAATCGCTTACCCAAACTGGGATTGGTTTTTGGGTGAAAGGATTGATGGCAACAGCACCTGTAAAAACACCCGTTTTTTGAGTGTCGGCCATTCTTTCAATTTCACTTCTATTTTTAGCTTTTTCAGCATAAGCCAGAACTTCAGATTTTTGTGTTTCACTACAAATAGAATTTACGAGTTCACTTTCTGGTGCAATGACCATAAAAGTGGCTCCAAACAAAGTATCTGGGCGGGTGGTGAAAACTTTAATTTTGCTTGAATGTCCCTCAATATTAAAATCTATTTCAGCACCTTCGCTTCTACCGATCCAGTTTTTCTGAATTTCTTTGATAGAATCAGACCATTGAATGGTGTCTAATCCTGCCAATAATTTATCTGCATAGGCAGTGATTCGGAGGCTCCATTGTTTCATTTTTTTACGAACAACGGGATATCCACCGCGCTCGCTTACACCGTTCACAACTTCTTCATTTGCAAGCACTGTTCCCATAGCTTCGCACCAGTTTACAGTTGTTTCATCAATAAATGCTAAACGGTAACCATTGAGAATCTCTTCTTTTTGATTCGTATTGAATTGGTTCCAATCTTGGGCAGTGAAAATTGTAACTTTTCCAGAATGCGCATTGATGTTTAAGTTGCCATTTCCCTCAAAATGCAAAACTAAATCTGAAATTTTTTCAGCTTTTTGCGAATCTTTATTGTACCAATGTGTAAAAAATAGGGTAAATATCCACTGCGTCCATTTGTAATAACCTGGATCACAAGTTTTTACTTGTCTGTCCCAGTCGAAACAAAAGCCCATTTTGTCGAGTTGTTCTCTAAAACGCAAAATATTTTGTTCGGTTGTAACAGCAGGATGTTGCCCTGTTTGAATCGCATATTGTTCTGCAGGCAAACCAAAGGCGTCATAGCCCATAGGATGGAGAACATTGAAGCCATTTAATCGTTTGAAACGCGAAACAATGTCGCTTGCAATATAGCCTAGAGGGTGTCCTACGTGTAAACCAGCTCCTGAAGGATATGGGAACATATCGAGAGCATAAAATTTAGGTTTTGAAGGGTTTTCAATAACCTTGTACAATTGCGAATCTTTCCAAAGCTTTTGCCATTTTGATTCGATTTCGTTGAAATTATATTGATAAGAAATTGACATTCCGGATGCAAAAATACGAAGGAAGCTTCTTTTTAACGACCTTTGCAGTGAAATGGCAGAAAGTAATTTTATTGATTACGTTAAAATATGTTGTCGAAGTGGCAATGGTGGCGCGGGAAGTAGACATTATAACCGCACAAAAATAAATCCTCGCGGAGGCCCAGATGGGGGTGATGGAGGCAAGGGTGGCGACATTATTTTGAAAGGAAATAAGCAACTTTGGACATTGTTGCACTTAAAATTTAGAAAACATGTGATGGCTGGAAACGGCATTGGAGGAAGTGAAAATACGAGTACGGGTGCATCAGGTGAAAATATTATTTTGGAAGTTCCATTGGGAACTGTGGCAAAAGATTCTGAAACTGGCGAAATCTTGTTTGAAATTACCGAAGAAGGTATGAAAAAAGTTTTGGTGCCTGGCGGTAGAGGTGGTTTGGGAAATGCACATTTTGCAACAAGTACCAATCAAGCACCTCAATATGCTCAACCAGGTGAACCAGGTGTTGAACGTTGGATTGTACTTGAATTGAAAGTATTGGCTGATGTTGGACTCGTTGGATTTCCAAATGCTGGTAAAAGTACTTTGTTAAGTGTTATTACTGCGGCTAAACCAGAAATTGCTGATTATCCATTTACCACATTGGTTCCAAATTTGGGAGTGGTAAAATACCGCGATTTTAGGAGCTTTGTAATGGCCGATATTCCGGGTATTATTGAAGGTGCCCACTTAGGTAAGGGGTTAGGACATCGATTTTTAAAGCACATTGAACGAAATGCAGTGCTCTTATTATTGATTCCTGCCGATAGTGCGAATCATCGAAAGGAATACGATACTCTTTTGAATGAATTGAAGGAATTTAACGATGAGTTGGGCATGAAAGATAGAATTGTTGCAATTAGTAAGTCTGAAATGCTCGATGATGAATTAAAAGCAGCAATTACCAAAGAAATGGGCGATATCAACGTTTTATTCTTTAGTTCTGTAACCGAACAAGGTTTAGATAAATTGAAGGATGAATTGTTTAAGGCAATTGAAGAGAATGCGCAACATTGATTAAGATTGCTTAATTTTGCTTGTTAACTTAAAAGAATATAATAGATTTAATAACCTCATGAGAACAATAAAAAGTGCTTTGTTATTTTTAGTTTGTTTGGTGATGATTTCATCAACAAAGGGTCAAACTCAAGATGAAAATGTGGCTGAGCCGAAAGATAAAAATGTGGCTGAGCCGGTAGTATTTACAATTAACGGTAAACAAAAGGTTTATTTAGGTGAATTCGAACGCCAATTCCTTAAAAATTTAAACTTAAATGAGAAAAAAGTAACCGCTAAAGACATCGACGATTATTTGAAACTTTATGTGAAGTTTAAACTAAAAATACAAGATGCAGTTGATGCTGGTAAAGATACTTCCTCTTCTTACAGACAAGAATTGGCAATGTACCGTGAACAATTGGCACGAAACTATCTTTACGACCGTTCTGTGACTCAAGGTTTGATTGATGAAGCATACATTAGAATGCAATCGGAAGTTAAAGTTTCTCATATTTTAATTATGTGTTCTAGAGATGCCTCTGAAGCTGATGTTGCAAAAGCTACGAAGAGAATCAATGAAGTTTATAACGCACTTAAGCGAAATCCTTCACCAGAAAATTTTGCAGATTATGCAAAAACTGATTCGGATGACCCAGGAACCAAAAATTCTGGTGGTAGCCTAGGTTACATGACCGCTATGCAAGTTGTTTATGAGTTTGAAAATCAAGCTTATAAAACTCAAATTGGTCAAATTTCTGAGCCATTTAGAACAGATTTTGGTTTCCATATCATTCGTGTTGAAGATGTTCGTAAGAATCCAGGGGATATCAAAGTAAAGCATATATTAATCAGAGTTGGTCAAAATTCTGACAACACCAATGAAGCTGCAAAACAAAAAATCGAAGAGATTTTAGCGAAAATTAAAAATAAAGCTGCAACTTTTGAGGAAATGGCAAAAACCTATAGCGAAGATTTCAACAGTCGCTACAATGGTGGAGATTTGGATTGGGTGAACACAACTCAATTTGTGGGTGATGTAGATCGTCAAGGTTGGATACAAAAAGCCTATGAATTAAAAAACGCAGGCGATATCACTGAGCCTTTTAGAACAGGTTTCGGTTGGCATTTGTTGCAAAAAATTGCTGTTAGACCTGTTGGAAGCTATGAACAAATGAAAGTATCATTAAAGAACCAAGTACAGCAAAATCAGCGTTCTCAAATTTCAGTTGATGCTTTGGTTGACAAAGTAAAGAAAGAAGAGAATTTTAAATTGAATCAAGATGCACTCAATTTCTTGATTCAGTCGCTCGATTCGAATTACACAAATGGTAATTTTAAAATAGAAATGTTGCCTGCTAAATATGTTGTAAATTCTGTAAACCAAAAAACAAAAAAGAAGGAGAAAACTGAATTTGATTTCTTGAAAATGGAGATGTTTAATTTTGCGAATGAATCATATACAGTTGAAGATTTTGCAATTCGATTGGTTGGAGGTAAAAAGAAAATTACGAGCACAATCAAAGAATCCGTAGAAACAAAATTGAATACTTGGGTGAACGATTTGTGTGTGAATTATCAAAACAATCACTTAGAAGAAAAATCTGTTGAATTTAGAGATATCTATCAAGAATATCGCGAGGGTATTTTAATGTTCAATAGAATGCAAGAAAAGGTTTGGGATAAGGCAAACAATGATTCAGTTGGTTTGGTAAATTATTTTGCGAAGCACAATAAAGAATACACTTGGGCTGATCGTTTTAACGTTGAGGTATACTATTGCGTTGACGAGAAAATGATGAAACAAGTTCTAAAACAAGTGAAGAAAGGCATTCCAGCAGATAGTTTGAAACGTATGCATACGACTAATGGAAGAGGTCGTTTGGATTTTGATTACCGTATTGGTAAATATCAATCTTCTGATACGTTCTTGTTCCCTCAAAAGAAAGTGTTATACAATATTTTCAATACTCCTGAGTATAAAACTGCGAAGAATAAAGTTTTCAAAATGGGCTTAGTTGGAAATGATTATGTTGTTTTGAAAGTAAAAGAATTTTTGCCAGCAGGATTGAAAAATCTAGATGAAACACGTGGACCAGTTGCTTCTAAATACCAAGAGGAATTAGAAGTGCTTTGGTTAGGTGAACTTGAATCTAAATATCCGGTTGAAGTAAATAAGGCGGCATTGGAATCGTTTAAAGTAAAATTAGGTGCTAAATAATTTCTGTTCAGTGAATCGCTTTGTAAAATTTGCTTTCATTTTTGTTTCCTTTTTTGGAGGGACAAAACTTGTCGCGCAACAAGGACCATCTTTGCCACCCAAATATGTCGATGGAATATTGGCAGTCGTTGGTGAGAAGGTGATCATGATGAGCGATTTTGAAACAGAAAAAGTTCAATTGGCCCGTGGTCAAAATCTGAAAGATTCTCAACAAATCTATTGTAACTTATTAGAGCAAATGATTGTTCGTAAATTGATGTTAAGTCAAGCGGAAATCGATAGTTTGCCCGTGAGTTCAGATAGAATTGAGTCTGAAATCGACAATAGAATTAGGTCGTTTCAACGCCAAGCTGGTAGCGTTGCAGATTTGGAAAAATATTTAGGGAAATCAATTCAAGAATTTAAAGAAGAGATTCGCCCTAAGATGAAGGAACAGTTGTTGGCACAAGAAATGCGTAGTAAAATTACTTCACCAGTGAAAATTAGTCCTAAGGAAGTTCAAAAGTTCTATGATGAAATTCCTGCAGATAGTTTGCCAATTATTCCAACAGAAGTAGAAGTTGCTCAGTTGATACTTGAACTTCCTGTATCGAAATTGGCGCAAGACTTTGCAAAAGAGCAATTGGAAGATCTCAGAGCGAGGATTTTGAAAGGTGAGAGTTTTGATCGTTTGGCACGTTCATATTCTATGGATCCAGGTTCTAAAAACAATAATGGTTTGTTGCCTGAATTTGGAAGAGGTGAAATGGTTGGTCAATTCGAAAGAATGGCTTTCAAATTGAAAGAAGATAGTATCAGTCAGGTATTTCAAACCGATTATGGCTTCCATATCATGAAGCTTATCAAAAGAAAAGGTGAAAGAGTGATTGCTCAGCATATTCTCATTCGACCAGAGAATACGAGCGATGATTATACCAAATCCAATAAATTAGCAGACAGTATCTACAATGCATTGTCTCAAGGTAAATTAGATTGGTGCGTTGCCGTTAAATCTCATGCAAGTGAACAACTTGGAAATAAAGGGTATTGTGGATTTTTAACAGACGAAGCTACAGGGTTGCAAAAAACAGTTTTTGATGGTTTGCCAACTGACGTGAAGCAAATTGTTGAAAAACTAAAGCCTGGTCAATTTTCTGAACCAGCCATTACAATGCTTCCTGATGGCAGAGCCGTTTATAGAATCATTTATCTAAAAACATTTATCTCTCCACATCAAGCGAACTTGATTCAAGATTATAGCCGCATACAAATGGAAGCGGATGCAAAGAAGAAACAAGAAGCAATTGATAAGTGGGTCAGCAAGTTTAAAGGTCGTACTTACATTAAAATAAAGTCTAGAAGTTTTCAGTGTGATCAATTAAAAAAGTGGGAAAATGACTAATTCGAATACCATTGAATTGGCTACCGAATTTGGTAGTAAAGTAAATAAACTCAAATCTGAAGTTGGTAAAGTTATTGTTGGTCAAGAACAAATTGTTACGGCTTTAGTGAATGCAATATTTTGTCATGGACACGTTTTAATGGTTGGTGTTCCAGGTTTGGCAAAAACGTTGCTGGTTAAAACATTGGCAGATTCAATGTCGTTAGACTTCAATCGTATTCAGTTTACGCCCGATTTAATGCCAAGCGATATCATTGGTTCAGAAATTCTTGATGAAAATCGTCAATTTAAGTTTATCCAAGGTCCTGTTTTTGCGAATTTGATTCTTGCCGATGAAATTAATAGAACCCCACCAAAAACTCAAAGTGCTTTGCTTGAAGCTATGCAAGAGCGACAAGTGACAGCTGGTGGCCGTGTTTATCAATTAAATGAACCTTTCTTTGTACTTGCAACTCAAAATCCTATTGAACAAGAGGGGACTTATCCTTTGCCTGAAGCCCAATTAGATCGTTTCATGTATCAGGTGGTACTCGATTATCCAAGTTTTGATCAAGAAGTTCAAATTTTGAAACAAACAACAGGCGGAACAAAAACAACTGTAACTCCAGCATTGTCGGCCGAAGATATTTTGGCATTTCAAAAGGTGGTTAGGCAAGTGCCTGTAACCGATCATGTTTTTGAATACGCTGTTAAATTGGTTCAAAAGACACGTCCAAATACATCAGGGGCTCACGAAATGGCCAATAAATATTTGTCTTATGGTGCGGGTCCAAGGGCTGGTCAGAATTTAATTTTAGGTGCAAAATGCAATGCTCTAATGAATGGAAAGTTTTCCGTAGATATCGAAGACATTCATGCTGTAATGAATTGGGTATTGACGCACCGTGTAGTTCGAAACTTTAAGGCAGAAGCGGAAGGCATCTCAACCGCAGATATCTTAGCTAAATTCATATGAAAAAAGCCGATAGAGTCGCTTTTGTCATTCAAAAGTTAGAAGAACTTTATCCGGAAACACCAATTCCGTTGGATCATACCGACGCTTATACATTGTTGATATCTGTTTTGTTAAGTGCTCAATGTACAGACAAAAGGGTCAATGAAATCACTCCTTTTTTATTTGCTAAGGCCAACAATCCATATGATATGGTGAAGTTGAGTGTTGACGAAATTCGTGAAATTATTAAACCTTGTGGATTATCGCCATTTAAAAGCAAAGCCATCCATCAATTGAGTGAGATCATCATAGAGATGCACCAAGGAAATGTACCTCAAACTTTTGAAGAGTTAGAGGCGTTGCCAGGCGTTGGTCATAAAACCGCTAGTGTGGTCATGTCGCAAGCTTTTGGTGTTCCTGCGTTTCCAGTGGATACGCATATTCACCGTTTGGCTGAACGCTGGAAGCTTAGCAGCGGTAAAAATGTGGATCAAACGGAAAAAGATTTGAAGCGGTTATTTCCAAAAGAGTTGTGGAACAAAGCGCATTTGCAGATTATTTTTTATGGCCGAGAATTTTGTCCTGCAAGAGGTCACAACATTGAAAATTGCATTATTTGCAAAACAATTCATTTAAAAGAATTGCAATAATTCAGATTCTTGAACATTTTGGCATGAAGAAAACGCATTTTGAAGCGTTTTAAACGCAATTGGTTGGCCAATGCATTCCAATGTGTTTTTTGAATAATGTTGTTGCTCAGATGGGCTTAAAATTGACATTTCTGCAATGATTCCTTTGTCAACCAACATCTCAAGTTTGTAAATTTCATGATTGAGTTCAATTTCCCTTTGATGTGTGTACTTCGGAGAGTATCCTAAAATCCAGTTTTCTTGACTAAATTTTTCATTTTTGAGGGATAAAATAGCCTCTGCCTCATTTGCGCTTAGGAAAGATGTTGCACCTAAAGTTTGATTTAAAACTTGGATGAATTTCTTTAGGAATTCTGGGGTTGTGCCTAGGTTGTGCTCATTGCGAATGTTTGTGACTTCGCTTCGTACACTTTTTACGGCTTTGTCGATATAATGTCCCTCAGAATGAAGCGCACTTTTTAAATTGTTGAGTTGACTATCGTAAAGCAAGGTGCCATGATGTAGTACTCTTTTTTTCTGTTGGAATACGTGTTGGGCGTTGCCACTAATTTTTTTGCCGTTCAAGAGAAGATCATCGCGGTGACTGTAGGTGGTTTCGATGCCCAATAAATTGAGAGCAGCGCGAATAGGCTCAAGGAATTGTTTGTAGTTGACAGCTTTATCCATTCCCGTTTCAATGTTTTTGATGAACGTGAAATTGATGTTGCCCATATCGTGGAACACAGTTCCACCGCCGGAAAGTCTTCTTGCAGGAAGGATGCTATTTTCTTTACAAAATTTATAATTGATTTCGGCGCAAATATTTTGATGTTTACCACAAACAACGGCGCTTTCGCTTTGCCAAATGAAGAGTATATTTTCATCGGTATTTTGAAGAAAATAGGCTTCGGTGGCAAGGTTAAAATAAGGGCAAGTGCTGTTCGAAACTAAGAGTTTCATTCAGTTGGATTTTGTATGGATTTAGGGACTTTTCTGCGAAGTTCAAAATTTTGACCCAAGTAAACTTTTCTCACGAGTTCATCGTTTGCAAGTTCTTCAGCGTTTCCTTGTTTGAGGAGTTTCCCTTCAAAAAGGAGGTAGGCTCTATCGGTGATACTCAAAGTTTCTTGAACATTGTGATCGGTAATGAGGATTCCAATATTGCGTTCTTTAAGTTTAGCCACGATGCTTTGAATGTCTTCAACGGCAATTGGGTCAACTCCGGCAAAAGGTTCATCGAGGAGGATAAAATTGGGATCCGTTGCCAAAGCGCGCGCAATTTCTGTACGACGGCGTTCACCGCCACTCAGAACTTTACCTAAGTTGGTTCTAACCCTTCCAAGACTAAATTCATCGATAAGGGTTTCAAGTTTTTCCTCTTGTTGAATTTTCGTCAATTTTGTCATTTCGAGAATTGCGCGAATGTTGTCTTCAACGCTAAGATCTCTAAAAACAGAAGCTTCTTGGGGGAGGTATCCGATACCGAATTGAGCTCTTTTATACATTGGGAGCTTGGTAATATCGAGGTCATCGAGATAAATTTTACCTTTATCGGGCTTCACAAGGCCAACGCACATATAGAAAGTTGTAGTTTTTCCGGCACCATTGGGACCTAAAAGCCCAACAATTTCTCCTTGGTTTACTTCAACACTTACGTCATTGACAACTTTTTTAGAGCCGTATTGTTTAATTAAGTTCTCGGAGCGAAGGCGCATGGTACAAAGATAATGAAATGCGCACGATTTTTTAAATTTCGATTGATGATGTAAGTAAAAGGCAGTATCTTTGCACCGGCGGTACGGTCAGCTCCTCGTGAATTCCCCCAGGTCCGGAAGGAAGCAAGGGCAGCGGGTTGTAGCGACGCGATACCGCCTTTTTTTATGATTTAATTTTAAGGAGTGATTTGAGAATCGCTATAAAAACAAAAAAGGTGCGTGAAAACGCACCTTTTTTGTTTTATAACTAAACCTCTTAGATTGAAGCTTTGAATTTATTTTTGTGACCTGCAGGGTTTTTGCGTGCTTTAGACGGAGAGTTTCTGCTGAAGTTACTAGAACTTGCAGTTTTCTTCGTTTGTCCACGGTGACCACTTCTGTCGCCAGATGTACTTGGAGAAGATTCAGAACGACGGTTATCGTTTCCCCCAAAAGCTGGGCGGTCTCTACGGTCGCTGTTACGGCTATTGCCAAAAGCTGAACCTTGACGTGCTTGAGTTTCTTGACGTACTTTTCCTTCAAAGCTACGATCGCGGCTATCATTGCCAAATGATCTAGAATTGCTTCTATTTCTATCACCACCAAAAGGTCTATCGCCACCTGAGGTTCTGTCGCTGTTGAAAGGTCTATCACCAGAAGGTCTACTTCCGTTAAAAGAACGTTCACCAGAAGGTCTTTCAGATCTGTTGCTATTAAAAGAAGGTCTGTCTGTTGAAGATCTGTTGGTATTGTAAGAAGGTCTATCGCTAGAAGATCTGTTGTTCGAGAAAGAACGATCTCCAGAAGGTCTGTCGTTAGAGAAAGAACGGTCGCCAGAAGGTCTATCGTTTGAGAAAGAGCGGCCACCGCCACCATTTCCACCAGAATAACCACCGCTACGTCCGCCGCCACCTGAATAACCACCGCTACGTCCACCGCCGCCGAAAGAACTTCCTCCACGGTAGCCACCGCCACCGCCGCCACGGTTACCGCCGCGATTTCCACCGCCACCATAACCACCACGGCCACCGCGTCCGCTACCTTTTTTAGGTAACTCAATGCGATATTCGTGTTCAATTTCAACCAAATCAGTTGTTCCGTGCTCTTTGTAAATCATTTCTAAAAGATTTGCTTCAGATTGGTCACAGAACGACATAGCCAAACCTTGAGTACCTGCACGACCAGTTCTACCAATACGGTGAGTATACGTTTCTGGGTCTTGAGGCATGTCGAAGTTTAACACGTGATTTAAAGCTGGAACGTCTACACCTCTCGCAGCAACGTCTGTTGCAACAAGAATACGCGCACGTCCATCCTTGAATAAATCTAGATTACGGGTACGTTCACGTTGACTTTTATCGCCGTGAATTGCAACCGCGTATTCATTAATATTTCTAAGAGAATCAACAAGTTTATCTGCACCATGTTTGGTTTTAGTGAAAACCAACATCGATTGAACTTCAGCGTCGTCGAGTAATTCTTTCAACAACTCAAACTTGTCGTTTCTAGCAACAGCAAAAAGCCATTGGGTAATTTTTGGTTTTTCTTCATTTAACGGAGCGATATCAATTTGAGTAGGCTCAGATAAAAGTTCTTGAGAAAGAATTCTGATTTCGCGAGGTGCGGTAGCAGAAAAGAGTAAAGTTTGCTTTTTATCGTTAAGCATTAAACGTCCGATATCGCGAATATCTTGAATGAAACCCATATCAAGCATACGATCGCACTCGTCTAAAACCCAAGTATTGATAGCAGAAAGGTCAATATGACCTTGTTCGATAAGGTCTAATAAACGACCAGGAGTTGCAATAATTACCTGACAGCCACGGCGAATATCTTCAACCTGACGTCTTTGAGAAACACCACCATACACAAGGGCAATGCGGAGTTTCATAGTAGCACCATACTTTCTGAAGTTGTCAGAAATTTGGTGAGCTAGCTCACGTGTTGGAGCCAAAATAAGAGCGTGAACTCCTTTTTGAGGCTTCTCAATGATTTGTTGGATAATAGGAATGGCGAATGCCGCTGTTTTTCCTGTTCCTGTAGGAGCAGTTGCGAATAAATCGCCACCTGCTAAAATTGCTGGGATCGCCGCTTTTTGGATAGGCGTAGGTTCGGTGTATCCCTGCTTTTCTACAGTAGACACAAGTTGAGGTAGTAACCCCAAGTTCTCAAAATTTTGCATTAATAGATTTTTCTTTGGGCTAACGCTTCAGAGTCAGAAATGAAAGCGTAGGAATCGCAATAGATTCAAACTACAAAAGTCCCACTCGTAAAGAATTGCGGTGCAAAGGTACAAATTGTTTTTAAATATTCCTACTCTTTTCCACAATTTATCAAGAAAACTGTGGAAAACCCCATTTATACTTGCAAAATACCTGGATGAAATGGCTTCACCGGGGCATGATTTGCTGCCTCAATTCCCATAGAAATCCATTTGCGTGTATCTAAAGGATTGATAATCGCATCGACCCATAATCGTGCAGCTGCATAATATGGAGTTGTTTGACTATCGTAACGTTGGGTGATTTTATCCAATAGTGCCTTCTCGTTTTCAGGAGTAATTTCTTCCCCTTTAGCATTGAGGGATGCTTTTTCGATCTGCAACAATGTTTTGGCAGCCTGCTCTCCACCCATGACTGCAATTTTAGCATTCGGCCATGCAACAATGAGTCGTGGATCGTAAGCTTTACCACACATTGCATAATTTCCTGCGCCATAACTATTTCCAATAACGATGGTAAATTTAGGAACTGTGCTATTGGCCATGGCCATCACCATTTTTGCGCCATCTTTAATGATGCCACCCTGTTCAGATTTACTTCCAACCATAAATCCAGTTACGTCTTGTAAGAACACCAATGGAATTTTCTTTTGGTTGCAATTCATGATAAAACGCGCTGCTTTATCGGCACTATCACTGTAAATAACACCGCCAAATTGCATTTCGCCTTTTTTGCTTTTCACCATTTCACGGTTGTTCGCAACAATACCAACAGCCCAACCGTCAATTCTTGCATAACCGCAAAGAATGGTTTTTCCGTATCCTTCTTTGTATTGTTCGAACTCAGAATTGTCGACCAATCTTTCAATGATTTCAATGGTTTTATAGGTTTTACCTTTGTCGGCAGGTAAAATACCCCAAATTTCTTCTTGTTTTTTGGTTGGTAAAACGGCTTTTACCCTGTCAAATCCAGCATTTTCTTTATGGCCAATTTTGTCCATAATGTACTTAATGCGGTCGAGGCAAGCTTGATCATTCGGAAATTTATCGTCAATAACACCTGAAATTTCACTTTGAGTTGTTGCTCCGCCTAAAGTTTCATTGTCAATATTTTCACCAATTGCCGCTTTCACCAAATAACTTCCGGCTAAGAAAATGCTACCATTTCCCTCAACAATTAATGCTTCGTCTGACATAATTGGCAAATAGGCACCACCTGCAACGCAGCTACCCATAACGGCAGCAATTTGGGTAATTCCCATAGAACTCATGATGGCATTATTTCTGAACATTCTACCAAAATGTTCTTTATCGGCAAAAATTTCATCTTGCATAGGAAGGAAAACCCCAGCACTATCTACCAAGTAAATGATTGGGAGGTGATTTTCCATCGCAATTTCTTGCGCTCTTAAATTTTTCTTTCCGGTAATTGGAAACCAAGCTCCGGCTTTTACTGTAGCGTCATTCGCAACAATCACGCACTGACGTCCAGATACATATCCAATGCCCGCAACTACGCCACCGGCAGGACATCCCCCATATTCAGAATACATATCAAAACCGGCGAAAGCACCAATTTCAATCCAATTTGAATTTTCATCACGGAGATAATCAATTCTCTCTCTAGCGAGTAATTTGCCTTTTTCTTTTTGTTTTGCCGCAGACTTTGCGCCTCCACCAGCGTAAATTTTTTCTAATCTACTCTTTACAACATCCCAATTTTGTTTGTTGGAATCCTCGTTTTTGTTGAATTGAATGTCGGTTGTTGACATGATTCAAAGATACTAGAATTTGCTAATTTAAGTTGCGTTTTTTGGTAAACGCGAGTAAAATCATTTTTTTGTAGAATTCAGCATTTTTTCATAGCAATCAATCCATTGTGCAACAGTCATTTTTTTACATAATTCTCCAATAAGATCAAAAGGAATATCGTTCATTTTTTTAAAACGAATACAGCTTTTACCCATATCCAGTTTTGTTTTACAAACTTTTGAATATTCGGTTTTAAACCATTCCATAAGACTTTCATTTGCATAAATACCCATGTGGTAGAGCGCAATGAAGTTCTTTTGGGAAGCCAAATTCATCATTGGCAATGGCAATTTTGGGTCGCAATGATACCCAGCTGGGTATATTTCATGAGGGACAACATAGCCAATCATACCATAAGACATGCATTCTTTGAATCTAGGATCCAAATTCGCTAGAATTGTTTCTCTTAATTTTTGCATAGGCTCAACTCTGTCTTCTGAAATTGAGGCCATATATTCTGTAATGGTTTGAGTTTTTGATTGCATAAGGTTTTATTTAATTTGGTAATTGCCTACTTTATCAATTGTCACTTCGGGTGATTTTTTAGATTTTTTGTATGTTTCAATACCTGATTTTATTGAATTCCAAAGTTTAAAATGATCCGAATATGACTGATAATCTTGAGAATTAATATAATTCGAATTTTGAGGGTCATGGAATTTAAATGGAGCAATAATGACGGGTATTTTATTTTGGCCAGCATTTTTGGCCATAACAGATAAAATATAAATTTCTTTGATAGTATTGTCTGTCATTGCCATACATCCAATTGAAACACAATTACCATGAATGAAAATATCTCCTCCTAAATTGCTCGCATTACTTCTTTTTTTATCTGCTTGATTGGGGTAATTAATTCCTAAACTCAAATGAAAATTACTGAAAGGGTTAAATCTGGCTATGTAATAAAAACCTTCCGGTGTTTGATCATCTCCAGCTTTATATTTTGGGCCTAATTCACCAGACTGAGCGCACATTTTAAAAGAATGATACAAAGTAAAAATACCGGAACTATTCCTTACATAAATTTCTAGTACCTTTTCTTTCTTGTATCCAATAAAAAGGATTTTTAAATTTTTTGATTTGACATTTAGTTTCTTAAGATTCGAAATTATGATACTGTGTTTTTGGTTGTATGCTTCTTTAACTCTCGAGAATTTGAGTTGTTGATTTAAAAAAGAAGGTTTTGAAAAGAAACTAAATAGTAAAATTGCACCTAATGCTAAAAAAATAGTATTGATCAATTTCTGAAACTTCATTTCAATAGTAACGAATATTAAGGTTGATTATTTTTAGATTTCAATTCAACGGTTTTCAATACATTTAAAAATGTTTCGGCACCATGTGCACCTGAAATTGCATAAGCATCATCGAATACAAAGAATGGCACACCCCTTGCACCAACTTGCTGTGCCATATAAACATCAGCATTTACGGCTTGATCTAATTCTTGGGATTCAGAAATTTCCGTAAATTCCGTAAAATTAATTCCGCATTTTTTTGCAATATCTGCAAGAATCGAATCGTCCTCTAAGTTTTTACCTTCAGTAAAATATGCATAAAATAAAGCTTCTTCAACAGCATCTTGTAAGTCTTGAGCTTTTGCATATTGAATGAGTCGATGCGATTTTCTAGAATTCACAACTTTGGCTTTGTCGAAATTAAAATTAATGCCCAAAGGTTGTCCTTGTTCTGTTAAACGTTCAAAATTTCTTTTGACTGAATCTTTATCCATTCCTTTGATGTCAGATAGATATTCTGTTAATGTGTAACCTTCTGTATATTGGATTGAAGGATTTAATTCAAAGCTTCTCCAAAAAATTTCGACTTTCTTGCGTCCCTCAAAAAGAGAAAGGGCATTTTCAAATTGTTTTTTGCCGATGTAGCAAAAAGGGCACATAACATCCGACCAGATTTCAACTTTCATTTTGTGGTTTTGATGCAAATAACGGCTGTAATGAAAAAATTGTCACGATCATTTGGATTAAGGGAATCAAATTCTCGATGCTTTAAGTATCTGGCTTCCAAGCGCGCAATCATGTCATTGTCTATTTTGAAATCTACATTGCCTGAAAATCCATGAACATTTTTCATTCCTAAATTTCTAAAAATCATGTTATTGTCGTTGAAATGCTCGTAACGCCCTGATACCGACCATAATTCATTGATCGTATAGTTGGCAATGAACACAGGAGCAAAATAATATTTGGCGTTTTTGCCAAACTCACTTTCATCACTTTCCATTGCATTGTCAAATCCAAATGTGAAATTTAAACCAGAATTGAATTTGTATTGAGCGAAAAAGTTATGAAAATATCGTGTATTTGGAAAATTAGTAGGCGAAGGGCCAACATAGGAGGAGCTATTGAGGGTGGTTTTCTTATTTGGTTTGTACTGAATTTGATGTCCCCAACTTGGTCTTTGATTATCAAATTGAGGATAGAACATTTGCCAACCGTTTAAATAATTGACATTGGCAATGATTTTTTTATTGGAAGATTCAAAATTTAGTCTCAATCCGTTTTCGTAATAAGGGGAGTTATCGGCTAGGATGCTTCGTGTTGCAGTAACAGATTCTATTCCAATGGCACTTTCAAATCCGATGTGAGATGACATAATGCCATATTGAAGGATCAAATTTTTATTGATTTTATATTCAATATTTGATTCGTAAATACTTCTGGCATAATCTACTTCATTTGCCAAATTCATTTGTGAATATGTGCCAATCATCAAGCCTAAGTTGACTTTTAATTTGCCATTTTCAAAATTGTCGTTCATTGAATATTTTAAAAGTAAGTTATTTATTGTGAGATAGTTATTTTCGGAATAACTGCATAAATAATTTGGTTTTTCTTTAATAGAAAGCAAAGGTTTGGAATAATAGTAATCCATATACATGGTGAATTTATCAGATTCACTTTGTGCGTGAGCATTTAAAGTTGTTAAAAATGCAAAAAATATTAGATAAATTTTTTTGGATTTCATCAAAACAAAAGTAATCTAAAATCATGCTTGTTGATTGCCTACCTTTGCATTTTAGAGTAAAATGAACTTTTTATCAGTAGAGAATTTATCGAAAACTTGGCACGATAAACCCGTGCTTCGAAACATTACCTTTGGAATACAACAGGGTGAAAAAGTGGCGTTGGTTGCAGGGAACGGACAAGGAAAAAGTACACTTTTACAAATTATTATAGGCAAGGAATCTGCGGATACAGGCAAGGCGATTATGAGAAAGGATATTAAAGTTGGATACTTGCCTCAAGAGCCAGAATTGTTTGATGATATTTCGGTGATTGATAATATTTTGGTGCATGATTCGCCAATTAGTTTGGCTGTGTTAGATTATGATAAAGCCATTGAAAAGCAAAGTCACAATCCATCAGAAGAAGATATGGATCATTTGCAGTGGGCTACTGAGAAAATGAATCAGCTGGGTGCGTGGGATTATGAAAGTAGGGTGAAGCAAGTTTTAACGAAACTCAAAATTACCGACCACGATCAACTTGCTTCGAGCTTGTCTGGTGGACAACGAAAACGTGTTGCAATGGCAAAGGTGTTGTTGGCTGAGCCAGATTTGTTAATCATGGATGAACCTACGAATCATCTTGATTTAGAGATGATTGAATGGCTGGAGGGATATTTGTCGCAAAAAGATTTATCACTTTTACTTGTTACTCACGATCGTTATTTTTTAGATAGGGTTTGTGATAGTATTATAGAATTAGAACATGGCGATATTTTTCATTACAAAGGCAATTATTCTTATTTTGTGGAGAATAAGGCAATGCGTGAAGCCATGATTGCGAGTGAACTAGAGAAAGATAGGAATTTATTTCGCCGCGAGTTAGATTGGGTTCGCAGGATGCCAAAAGCAAGAACTACAAAGAGTAAAAGTAGGGTCGATGCATTTGACGATTTAGAAGCCAAAATTAAAAATCAACGTCATAAATCGGAATTGAATATTTCTATGCGAATGGAAAGAATGGGTGCTAAAATTCTCGAATTGCATCATGTGAGTAAGGCTTATGGCGATAAAAATTTGCTCGACGATTTCAGTTATATTTTTAAACGTAAAGAGAAAGTTGGAATTGTTGGTCCTAACGGTGTTGGTAAATCTACCTTCTTGAATATGATTATGGAATTGGAAACGCCAGATGCAGGTAAAATTGTGACTGGTGATACCATGATTTTTGGATATTACTCTCAACAAGGAATGAAAGTTGATGATTCTAAAAAGGTCATTGATGTTGTGAGGGACATTGCAGATTGGATTCCAATGGCAAACGGCAATAAGTTAACTGCGCAACAACTGTTATTGCAGTTTGGTTTTAGCCATGAAAAGCAATGGGATTATGTAGTAAAATTAAGTGGTGGAGAAAAGAGAAGGTTGTTTTTAATGACAATTTTAATGAAAGCTCCCAATTTTTTAATTTTGGATGAACCTACAAATGATTTAGATATTGAAACCTTGGGTGTGCTTGAAGATTTTCTTTTGAGTTATGATGGTTGTGCCATTATTGTGAGTCACGACCGTTATTTCATGGATAAGGTAGTGGATCATATTTTTATTTTTGAGGGACAAGGGCAAGTGAGAGATTTTCCGGGGAACTATAGCGATTATAGAGATTGGGATGATTTAGAAGATGCACGTAAAGCACTCGAAGCAAAAGAAGCCAAAGAACTAGCAAGGAATCCTGTGGTAGAAGTGAAAGAATCAATTGTAGAGAAACCAATAATGCCGAAAGAAGAAAAACGAAAGTTAACTTTTAAGGAGAAATTTGAGTTTGAGCAGTTGGAAAAAGATATTGCAAAATTAAATGCTGACAAATTGAAATTAGAGGATGAACTATCTGGTTTAACCACTGAGTTTGATCAAATTGCGAGTTTGGGAGTTTCTTTACAAGAAATTCAAGATCAAATAGATGAAAAGGAATTACGTTGGCTTGAGTTGTCGGAATTTATTTAACAAAAAAGGCGCTAAAGGCGCCTTTTTTGTTAAATGGAAAAACTAAATATTATTGAGCCGGTGCAAATTGCACGTTCATAATTAATTTTACGTTTGGTCCTACAACCAATCCACCTGCTTCAGTTACTGCGTTCCAAGTTAAACCGAATTCTTCACGGTTAATTTCACCTGTTACTTCAAAACCTACTTTGTGGTTACCCCAAGGATCAACCATTTCACCACCTAATTCAGCGGTTAATTCAATTGATTTGGTTACACCTTTAATTGTCATATCTCCAACCAATGAAAATACACTGCCAGACTTTTCAGTGAAGCTTGTAGATTTAAAAGTTAAATGAGGGAATTGCGCCGCGTCAAAAAATTCTGGTGATTTTAAATGACCATCACGGTCAGCGTTATTTGTATCAATGCTATCAATAGAAGCAGAAAATTCAATGGCAGCGTGTGCCCATGAATCACCATGTTTTTCAATTGAAGCGTTAAATGATTTGAAACTTCCACTTACAGTAGAAATAACCAAATGTTTTACTTTGAATTGAACTTCAGAATGCGCTGCATCTAAGTTCCATTTTGAGATGGCTTGGGTTGTCATAATTGGTATTTTAAAATATTTGTTTGAACAAATATAAGATTATTTTTTTGATTCAATCTTAAATTTAGGCAAAACTGTTAAAAAAACTGCACAATGTCGACGAGGGTGATTATTTGTTGGTTCAAAGCAATAAATTCTTTGTTATTTTGCCGGCATGAGTAAACACGCATTTGTATTTCCTGGACAAGGTAGTCAATTTGTAGGTATGGGAAAAGAATTATATGAGAACCATGCCGTTGCAAAAGAAATGTTTGAAAAGGCTAATGATATATTAGGTTTCAGAATCACAGATTTAATGTTTGAAGGAACCGATGAAGATTTACGTCAAACGAATGTAACCCAACCAGCAATTTTCTTACACAGTGTTGTTAGGGCAAAATTAATGGGCGATGATTTTAAACCAGACATGGTTGCAGGTCATAGTTTGGGAGAGTTTAGTGCATTGGTGGCTGCTGGAGTGTTGGGCTTTGAAGATGGATTAAAATTGGTTTACCAACGTGCCATGGCCATGCAAGAGGCTTGCGAAGTTGAACCTGGAACAATGGCTGCTGTTTTGGCATTAGCCGATGATAAAGTTGAGGAAGTTTGTGCCAATACCGATGGTGTGGTTGTTCCTGCAAATTATAATTGCCCTGGTCAATTGGTAATTTCAGGAGCCTATTCTGCAGTTGAAAAAGCATGCGAAGCTATGAAAGAAGCTGGTGCAAAACGTGCTTTGATTTTACCTGTTGGAGGAGCATTTCATTCACCATTGATGGAGCCAGCTCGAGAAAAATTGGCTAAAGCAATCGAAGATACCAATTTTGGTGATCCTATTTGTGCCATTTATCAAAATGTTACGGCAAAAGCTGAAACCGATAAAAATACAATCAAACAAAACTTGGTTTCTCAATTAACAGCGCCAGTTCGCTGGACACAATCTGTTCAATCAATGTGGAATGATGGGGCAACTTTATTCACTGAAGTTGGTCCTGGAAAAGTTTTACAAGGATTGGTTAAAAAGATTGCTCCTGAAGCAGAAATTGCAGGTGTGCAATAAATGATAGAAGTACAACATTATTATGCGCAATTGAATGATTGGCAAATCCAATTATTCGAACAATTGTCGGAATTTATATTGTCGGCACACCCAAGTATTTCAATGAAAATGAAATACGGTGTGCCGTTTTTTGAATATAGAGGCGGTTTTATCTATTTCTCGTATAATAAAACAGAAAACACAACGGTGCTCGGATTTACCCGAGGACATTTATTTCAAGACAATTATGGACATTTGGTTGCAAATCAAGGCCAAACCCAAGTACGACATTGGATTTTTGAGGAATCCTCTCAAATTCAGTGGGGTCAATTAACGGCATGCATTCAAGAAGCTATTTATTGGCAGGAAGTATTGGCCAGAAAGTGTAATTGTTAACTTACTCAGTCCGAATTAAGTTCACCGATCCGTGAATGGTTTTAGGGCTTTTAGGATTGGTGGTTTCCGTAACATTGATAATATAGAAATACGTTCCACTTGGAACAGGTTCTCCAGAATTTTCAACCCTACCATTCCAACAATCAGTGAGATTGTATGAATGAAATAGCTTTTCACCCCATCGGTTATAAATGAGCATTTCTCCTTTGTCGCAGTTCAATGAGAAACCTACAATTTTAAAACAATTGTTGTATGGATCATTGTTTGGTGTAAAAACATTGGCTAGTTTAATGTCTTCAAAACTATCACTCACAGCAGCAATTGGTTTAAAAATTGTGTCGGTACAACCAGTAATGCTATTTTTGAAAATAATGGTGGCAGTGAAATCACCAGTTGGGTAAACATGTAAAATTGGATTTGTATTTTTTACGATTTCTGATTGATCACCAAAGTCCCAAAAAATACTATCATATTGCATACCTGTTGCTTCAAAAGCAATGCCTGCAACACATCTTTCTTTAGATGTTTTTACTTCAGGAATTGGGGTTTCAATGACAGAAATTTCTCGAGAGTAAACGGCTTTTTGATTGCAGCTATTTGTATCAATGATGGTTAGGGTGACTCTGTATTTGCCAATTTTTTTATATTGGTGATTTGGCGATTTGGCCAATGAAGAATCACCATCGCCAAATTTCCATAAATAGTTGGCATTGTATGTAAATCGGGGGCTAAAGTAATTGGTTTTTCCCAAGCAAATGGTGGTAGGGCTAGCGTTAAATGTTGCATCAATTGAATATCCAAGTCTAAAATCGAGTTTGAAACTTGCATTGCTACATCTTACGCTCACATTGTTTTTAAAGACTGCATTTGCTGTTGTAGGGAAATCATTCAATCCTGGTGGGTTGTTAGGGCAAGAAGAACATACAGATTGATAAATGACCCCGCGTTTGTCGAATCGGCTGGTACCACCATCTACATGATCTTCGCTATTATTTCCCCCAAAATAAGATGCGTAAACAAGTTTTTTTGCATCTTTTTTTAGTGCCAGTAAATAGAAATCGTTATTGTCTGTGCTCTTTTGATGGGCATCAGAGGTAATTTCAAGCCCCTGAGTGCTCCCATTATTCCCAAGACCTATAATTGAGCCCCATCCACTGAAATAAATGTTATAGCAATCGTCTACCATAAAAGCAGCTGGACTCAATTCAGGTTTTCCATTTTGTCGATTTCCAAATGTTGTGAGGATGTCAATGGTACTTAAATCGTTTGAAATTCGACCTAAAAATTGGTGTGTGCTGTCTTTACCATAAACTCCAGCAGTTCTTGTAATGAAACCTTCCGTTTGCCCAGTAAAATAAACTTTGCCATCACGGTCTAAATCAATGAAGTAAATTTGGTCATAGGCATTGGATCCCCAAAAAGATCCGTTTTCGTAGGTGCCTGAATTTTTTTGCAGTTTGAGAATAAAGCCGTCGGTAACACCCCCAAATGTTTTTTGGGCAGCGGCATTGGCGGTTAAAGGAAAATTATTTGATTTTGTGCCACCACCAATGAAAAGATTGGCAGAATCGTCGAAACGACAAGAATATGCAGCATCATCTAAAGATCCTCCAAAGAATGTAGACCAGCGTACTTTGCTTAGTAAAGGAGATAATGAAAACACCAAGGCATCGGTTCTTCCAGAGATAGATTTTTGAAAGGCGCCATTGGTAATGGGAAAATCGGTTGAATGAGAGCAAGTAGCTACATAAACATTTCCATCGTCATCGGTAGTGATATCGCCACGATAATTATCGGCGTAATTATAGAGTAAGCCACTTTTTGAAATTCCATTGTTTATTTGGAATCCATCTTGTGATGTACCTCCTAAAAAAGTACCTGCCAACATTTTATTGCCGGAAGAATTTAATTTGGTAACAATGATATCAAAATTGCCTTTGTAAACATTCGACACAAATGAATCTTGATGAATTGGGAAATCGTCGGAAAGTGTTGTGCCGAAAACGAGAAGATTATTTTGAGGATCAATGCTTAAACTGTGTGGATATTCGTCGTTACTTCCCCCGAGATACGTTGCAAATAACAATTTAGAACCATCGGGGCTGTATTTGCTAATTGTAATATCGCAGGGCAAACCTACAGGGGCTGCACCATTGAAACTACCGCCATAAACGGTTTGATAGGCGCCAGTTGTAACTGGATAGGAGAGTGATTCTGCATCAGCAATTCCACCTGCATAGAGGCAACCAGCTGTATCGTATGTTGCAGTGAATCCAAAATTATCGGCCGTAGAACCACTATAAGTACTAAAAACGAGGATAGGATCAATGATGAGTGTTTCATTTTTATCGGTTTTAGGAATGCGCAACTTAACTTCATTATCAGAAGTGAGTTCGTAATGACATTTTACCGATTTATTCTTTTTTGAAAGTAATTTTCTTGTTTGAAAAGCTTTAGGTGCAGCGATGGAAAAATTGCCTACTGAAGTTTGCAATACTATGGATTTATTCTTTAGCAATAGGCCCGTTTGTCCCTCGAAATTAAGAAGAATATCATCAGGATTTCCGCCTGGATTCACGATCCAATCGAACTCAATTCCACCATCGTTGGTTGTATAAATTAAGAAATCTATGTCTTTGTAAACATTGTATAATTTAATTGTTTTTGAGGGATAGATATTTGTTTTCCATTGGTTTGGGTTATTGCCGTAATAGTAGTTGTTGTAATAGGGAGCAGGTTGTAAAAATTCAACTTTAGATGGCTCAAGTGCATTTTTAAATTGAATATCAACAACATGATGTTTGATGGTGAAAGAAGTGTCGTGCCCTTTGTAATGGAAAGATTTATGGATGTTTGGAATATCGTTTGGATCTGTAAGGTTAATTTTGATTCCATCATTCTTCAGGTAAACGACTGCTGTTTGAAGTTGGCAAAGGGCGATGGGTTCATTGGAAGGATTGAAAGATTCTGGGGTAGAAATTTGACCTACATTTGGCGTAAAATAAAGTTCATTTGATTGCGCTTTGATTGCAACTGAAAGTATAAATGATATCAGTAAAAGGATAAGGCGCATAGGTAGGATAACAAATTTAATTAAAAAACGAGAGAGTTGTTAGAAATGGAAATTTGGGTAACATATTGACTATAATTTTAGACAAAACGTTGTCTTAAAAAGAAAAGAGAACCCTAGGGTTCTCTTTTCGTGCAAAAACAAATATTTATTCTATCAGACAAGAATGTGTCTAATTTTTATTTTGAGTTCATCACTTCTACTTTACCTACAGAAACATTAAGAACTTCTAAGATTTCTTTTAGGGTAGCAGATTGTTTGAATTTTCCAGTGAATTTCTTTTGGTTCAAAGTTTTATCGTGGTTTAAAGAAACATTGTATTTATTTTCAATCGTTTCAACCACTGAAGGAATATTCGCCTCGTTGAAGGTTAAAAATTGACCTCTCCATTGCACAGTTGTAGAGTCCATTGCAACATTGGTAAGTTCAACACCATTTGATTTTGCAGACATACCTTTGGTAAGGATCACTTTTTTGCCTTTGTTTTCAACGCTCACTTTACCGTGATTTACAGAAACTGAAAGTTCTTTATTAGGATAAGCCACCACATCGAAACCTGTACCAAGAACTGTAATGGTTCCTTTTTCTGTTTCAATGATAAACGGTGCATATTTATTTGGTGCCACTTCGAAATGTGCTTGACCTTTCAAGTGAATTTTTCTTTGATCTGCGGTGAGTTCATAAGAAACATTACTTGCTCCGTTCATTGTAATGATAGAACCATCTGCTAATTTTAATTCTTTCATTTCACCAGCAATTGTTGTGTTGTTGGCAACCAATAAAAGCGATTTGCTGTTAGAGTTGAATTTAAAAAGTACAATTCCTGACAACACAAAAAGACCAATGACAGCTGCATATGCTAGAATTCTTGTTCTAGAATATGTAACAGTAAGTTTTGCCTTAGGCTGAACTGCTTTTTGGAATTTATCCCAAGCTTGATCGTTGCCTTCTGCTTCTTTAAATTTATACGAACCTGCTAAGTCCCAAATTTCTTTGAACTCAGGGTCGTCTTGAATATGATTCTGATTTAAATTTTCGTTGTTCATGATTATTTGGTTGCAAATTGAGATTGCATTGTCATTGCTCT
>JACCDO011038296.1_pt1 | contig 26742 bp, 27 predicted proteins | sample 7446101 | NCBI WGS metagenome assembly JACCDO01 (sample SAMN15323440, study PRJNA562643) | freshwater metagenome | isolation source: river surface water | place: USA:Blue River Watershed | collected 2017-08-16 | reverse complement strand
TTTCCTATATTTTCCTATATTTTCCTATATTTTCCTATTTTTTTCCTATTTTTTCCTATTTTTTCCTATTTTTTCCTATTTTTTCCTATTTAATAAAATAATAATAATTTTATTAAAATAAATACACTAGTAACAGTAATAATTAAATATTACTATTTATTTCCTAAAATAGGAAAATAAACCATTTCAAACCAAAAGAAACAGATAAAACAAGAATAGGAAAATCCTTGTTTTCATCTTTTCATATTGGCAAAAATACGCGATTTTTTTCTATTTCATTTAAAATCCTTTATTTTTTAGAACTTTTTTTTGTGAAAACAAGGATTTTCCTATTCTTGTTTTATCTGTTTCTTTTGGTTTGAAACGGTTTATTTTCCTATAAAAATATTGTATTAATTATAATTAAATTATCACTATTTTTAGTAATAAATATTTAAATATTAAATTATAATTTATTTTAAATAGGAAAAAGTAGGAATAAAATAGGAAAAAATAGGAAAAAATAGGAAAATACGCAAAAAAGAAAATATTTTGCGTTTTTATTTTTTAATAAAAATATAAATATAAAATATAAAATACAAAAATATAAATAAAAAAATATTTAAATATATAAAAATGGATGAATGTTATTATATATGTCATCATTGTGTTGATTATAAAACACAATCATTAAGTGATATGATTCGCCATTTTAAAAGAAAAAAAGAATGTAAATGTAATACTCTTTTTTCATATCAAGATTCAAATACATTATCTAGAAAAAAATATATTTTTACATTTGATATTAAAAATTTAACTTTTAATGATTATTTATATATTATAATTCATTATACAGATAATATAAATAGAATAGAAAAAGATTTTAAAAATAATGATTTTAAAAATAATGATTTTAAAAATAATGATTTTAAAAATACAATAGATAATAATGATAATATAATTCCTGTAAATATAAAAAGTTATATATTAAATAATATGTATGAGGATATTTGTTTTAATAAAGATAAAAATAAATATATTTGTGGAAAATGTAATATGGAATATTCTCATATAAACAGTCTTCGAAGACATTTAAAAAAAAATACTTGTAGTAATCGGGCTGATATAGTTAATACTATAAATAAAAATGAAGAAAAATGTATTCAAGTTATTGAAAAAGAAAATAAAATAAATCAAAACATAAATCAAAATATAAATCAAAATATAAATAATAATATTCAACAAAATATTCAAAATAATATTCAACATAATAGTAATAATAATAATACATATAATTTAAATATACGCGATTTTATTCATCAAAGATATGATATTAGTCATATTAAAGATGAATATTATACTCAAAAAGACTTTTTTTTATATCATAATTTTTTAAAAATGATCATGCAAAATAAAAAGAATCATAATATATTTTTTGTAAATAATGAAGCAATTATATATACTGATAATGAATTAAATAGAATGAGTTCTGATAAAGCAGGTTATTTAGTATTAGATAAATTAAGTCAATCTTTTGAACAATTATTTTATAATCAAGATGAAGAATCACGTAATTATTATGCTTTTATTTCAAAATATTATCAAGTTATGAAAGGTCAATATAAACACGATACTATTTTTAAAGATTATGACGTTGATAAACGGAATTTTATTTATACCGCAAATAGTAGTTCTTTCCGCAGTCGTGACAAATATTCCGCAAAAATAATGAGTACTATATCATCTTTTGGAAATGATATTCGTGAAAATATGTTTGTAAATATTGACCAAGTAAATTCAATACCTTTAATAAATCCTAATATTGAAGATTTTAGTTCTACTCGTATGAGATATCGTGACTTAAAAAATTAAATTATAGTTTAATTATTTAAATAAATAAATTTTATTTAAATAAATTTTTTAAAATCTTTAAAAATATTTTGATAAAATTTCATCACTATTTTGTAATCCACCTTCTATCCACGCTTGATTTAATGAGTAATTTTCTCCAGAAATATATAAATCTTTATTCATAAAAGGTTTTTGTAACATTTTATGAACTTGAATACTATTTATTTTTCTATTCCACATTGCTACTCCTTCTTTCCAATAACATACTTTTGTAAAGATTGGTTCAGGAATATTTCTTAATAATGTATTTTCCCAACTTTCTAATATATATTTTTCTAATCTCTTTTTTCCATACTTCTTATAATAATTATTTAAATGATTCGCATATTTACTATCTGTATAAGATATCATTACTGAACCCTTTTTTACATTTAATGGTATTAAATATCGATTATGAGTATTTGTTGTAATTTTTTTTAAATCACTCATCCAACTTCCATCTTTAAATATCATATATATTCGACATAATGATTTTAATTGAATCGAATTACGTAATGTTTTATAAAATGGTTTTAAAATAGGTAATTTTAATAAAGAAGTTTGTTGAATAGCGCAAAAAACTTTTTTACTACATATTTTTTTATTATTCACATTTCCAATAAATATATTCTCTTTTTCATTATATTTAAGATTTTTTATTTCAGAATTTTTATATAAATTTATTACACAATTCTTTTTTCTTCCAAGCATCTTTATTTTTAATATCATCTTTTCAATCAATTTACTTAATCCACATTTTAATGAATAATAATTATATTTTTTATTTAAATCTGTTCGAAACATATGTAACGCATTAAACGCATTCATTGATTCAATTTCAGCACTATATCCAAAAGAATCACGTAAATATTGAATTTGATTTTTTGATAAAATTCTATATTTTGTAACAAATTCAATAAAAGAATATTTCATTAAAACATTTTTTGAATACAATTTACTTAATAATAATACTTTATTTATATATACATAAGGAGATTTTTTTGATATTTTTAATAAATCTTTATTTGTTAAATAATCATTTGTAGAAGGTATAAAATGAATTTTAGCACTACCTTTTATTAAATATTTTTTTAAACCCATTTTTAAAATTAAATTATAAAATCGTTTATGTTTTTCTTTACATAATCTAGCAGCACCCGTTTCAAATCTAAAATTATAATTATTTATTTTTGTATAAAATGTAAAAATACGTCCTCCAAAATAATTATTCTTTTCATACAATCCTATCTTTATTTTTTCATTCTTCTTTTTCTTTAACAAATATTTATATAAAAAATATAAACCACTTATTCCTCCACCAATAATTGTAATATCATTCATTTTATATACTATATTATAAAAATATAAAAAGAAAAAATATAAATATAGAGTAGTAAGAATTGGGTAAAATGAAATATTATTATGAATTTAAAAAATTAATAATATTATTTCAAAATGAAGGTTATATAGTGACAAATAATAATTCTTATGAAAAAATAATAAAACATTTAGCATATCAAACGAAGGATAAAATTTTAATAAATGATTTAGAATATTTTTTATATCATTATAATAAATTAGAAACATATTATAAAGAAAAGAATGAAGAATTTTTAGAAAATAAAATAATTTATTCATATAGTCCAAAAGATGAAAATATTTTTGAAGAATCATTTTCAGAAATTATTTTTTATATTTTTGATTTATTCACTTTTATAGGAAAAAATGATTTTTTAGAAAAACTTAAATACACTTTTCTTTATTTATTCCCTAAATAATTATTCTAATGCGTTTATTTTTAACATTTTTACATAATTTATTGAATATAAAGAACTTTCAACATTATAATATAGGATTTCAAACAGCAAAAATAAAAATGAAAATATAAATCTTTTATAAGTTTTTTTATAAATTTATATTTATAAGTTTTTATAAATATAAATTTATAAATGTTATTATAAAAATTCATTGAAATCCGTAACTTTTTTAAGAAACATTATATATTATTTATGATATTATAATGTTTTGGTTATCTTTTTTTGAGTAAAAAAAGATATAAGGTTTCAAACAGCAAAACAAATAATAAAAAAAATGTTTTTTTCAGTAATTAGAAACCTGTGAAAGGAATTATTTTCCAACAAAATAGATATTTTGTTTGAAAAAAATATGAATGAAAAATAGTAAATAATTATTATTTTTTAAAAATGGTAAATAAAATGAAAAGATTTGGATATGAATTGGAGAATAGTAAATGTGCGGTATGTTCTGAGGGTACATTGGTAAAGGGAGGAAAAGTAGTTAAAAAAAGTGAATCATATACGTGTTATTCGTATGAATCGTTAAAGAAGATAGCAAAGGCGATGAATGAGGAACGGAAATATGAGAAAGATTATAAAGCGATTCAAATAGGTAAATTAAATAAATATCAATTGTGGAAGAAGATACAAGAACATTTAAAACCATTTTGTGATGATGATGAGGAATGTTGGAGAAGACAAGAATTTATAAAGAAATTGAAAGATATAGATATTCAGGCATATACGTTTAAACCAAAAATGCCGGAAACGTGGAAAAAGGATAAATATACGTGGTTAACAAATTTCGATATAGATTTAGTAATGAGACAATATGAAAAGATATATCCATATTTTAAATATTATTCCGCAACAAGTTCAGATTGTCCGGTTGAAATAAATTGTCCTTTATCAAATTTAAATCCATTTGAATTAAGAAAAGATGGTGTCACAAAAATTGGAGTAATATTTAATTTAGATACATCCGATGGAACCGGTTCTCATTGGACAGGTGTTTATGTAGATCTTGATTCAAAATTATGTTCTAAAAAAAATAAAAAATGTGTTGAAATAAATTTTTATGATAGTTATGGAGACCCACCAATACCTTTAATAAAGTTATTTTTATCAAGATTAGCAGAAAAGTTTGTAATGAATGGTGAAGATGTAAAAGTAACATATAATGATAAAAGACATCAATATGGAAATAGTGAATGTGGAGTATTTTCAATGAATTTTGTATTAGAAAGATTACACGGAACACCAATGAAGAAAATATCCAAATCGAAAATTTTAGATAAAGATATGAATAATATGAGAAGATTACTTTATTATGTAAAGTAAATAAGAAATCATAGATAAAATAATTTATGAAATTATTTTATAGAAATAAAGTAGGAATGAAAATGAATATTGAAAAAAATAGTAAATGTTATAATTATGAAAAAATAGAATTTAATAAAGGAATATTTGATGAAATATGTGATGCGTGTTATATAATACATTTGGAAGATAATGGTAGATTAAAGAATGTTAAGAAACAATTATATGAATTACCATTATGTAAAAATACAATTATATGTCATAATAAAGGATTTAAGAAATGTAATAAAGAATTAAGATATGATAAATCAAATTATGATTTAATAGATGCGTACATGCAAATATATAATGACGCTATAAAAAAAGAGTATGATGGAATAATAATTTTAGAAGATGATTTTATATATGAAAATGATTTATTTAATCCGGTTCATCAAAATAAAATAATAAAATTTATTCAAAAAAAGAAGAATCAAGATTTTATATATACATTTGGTGTAATGCCATTTTTACAAACATTTAATATAATAAATTTTGATATATTTCATCATTATGTAATATTATCTGGAGGATTACATTCAGTATATTATAGTAAAAAAGCAATACAAAATATATATGAAAAAAGAAATAAAATGACTGATATTGATGAATATTTAAATGCGACATATTTTTATAAAAAGTATGGATATGTTCTTCCTTTAATAACACAAACATTTCCTGAAACAGATAATTCAAAAAATTGGACATTAACAAAAAATATTGGATTATACAGTGTATTAAAACCTTTATTAGAATATTTTGAATTACATAAATCAACAAAAAATTATAAAATCTTTTATATAACATCCATTATATTATTTTCATTATTAATGAATATAAGTACATTTGTATTATATAGTATAGTAATGTCTATAGTAGCACTTTTTTAATAGAAAGTATATTTTCTTTAGAAAGTTTTTTAGGTAAAAAGGATAAAATATTTTTTTTATGAAAAATGTAATTTCTAAAAACAGTTGCGTTCATTTGAATTTTAATAGGAATTGTTTTTGATATAACATATGATTTATTATATTTTTTAAGAATAAAATCAAAACGAGAATTTTCTTCATCTTTAGAACTTTTATATAAAAAATAAATATTTTTATTATTATTTTTTAAAGATTTTTTTAAATAAACATTTGTATTCATCATAGGAGAAAATAAAGCGCTAATACGAATTTCATAATCTTTAAGTAATTTTTTTTTAACAAAATAGTCTAAATAAATTGTCCAAATTTCTTTAGACATTTTCGCATTTATTAAAGGTAAATTACCTTTTAATTTTTCATTTTTAATAAATTGAATATATTGACTTTTTGTTAAAAAATCTTTTTGAAAATGTTTTTCAAGTTCAATTTTTGAATATTTTTCAGGTTTTTGAACATACGAATCTAAATAACGTGGTTTTGAAGAAATAATAATTACCATTTTATCTATTTTATCTTTTTTAATCGCATTTTCAACTAAATGAAAATGTCCTGAATGAGGCGGTTTAAAACTTCCCGCATAAATACCAATTTTCATTTTATTTACTATTTTTTATTTATATATTTCTTTTTAATGAATATAAAGAAAAATTTATATCTTAAAATAAGATTCCAAATAGCACATAAATAAAAAATGATATAAGTGTAAATACTTATACCCCTTCTTCTAATATGGGAATCTGTAAGGTTTCAGACAGCAAAATGAAAAATATTTGTCTTAAATATAATGAAACCTGTTATCTATTCTTTTGATTATATATAATGAAAAGAATAATATGAAAATAAAAATTAAGTAAATACTTTTTGAATATTTGAATTAGCAATATTTTGAAAATCATTATCATAAATAGGTAATAATTTATCAAAAGACCTAAAAATATGGTCATAATATAATTGATAATTAATAATAATATCTTTAACTTTATTGACAATTTTATCATAATCACAAACAAGAATATGTTTTTTAAGAATATGAAAATCGTCATAAAGGGATGTTTCACTAACAACAATCATTTTATTAAAAATACATCGATTACATCTCATTTCTTCAAATATTTGATAATCATTATCATAATGAACATTAATTAAAACTTTATATTGAAATAATTTATTATCGCGTAAATCACCAAAACCACTAATTTCATCAACGTGTATTCCAATAGATTGTAAATCATTAATAATTTTGTGTCTTTTTTCGGATTTATATGGATAAATCATACAAACATCGTATATTTTAGGTAAATTTTTAATTTCGCGTTGATGAATTTGATAAGGTAAATAAATTTTTTTATGATTTAATTCAATAGCAACAACAAGAAGATTAATTTCACTATAATCAACGCGGTAAAAATAAGGGTCTAAATTATTAATCATATGAGCATAACCTTTACGTGAAAGTTGTTCCGTATTAAAAATACCGAGTTTATAATGATTATTTTTATAAAAATCTAAATTATTTAAAATAATTTTTGGAACAAATTGTAAAAAGATGTAGAAAGTATAATTATTTTCGAGAAAATATGGGATATCATCTTCCTTATTAAATAAATAAATAATAACTTCAAAAAGATTATGAAAAGTGTGAATATAATCTTCAAAATATATGAAAGATATTCTATCACAAATAAATGCTACTTTTATTTTGTTTGATTCCATAATATAAAAAAGATTCTTTTATATATTATATAAGAAATAAAATAAGAAATAATAACATAATAAAATTAAAAAAGTTGATATTCTTTCATATATGCCGTTTTAATCCATAAACCCAAATAATCAAAAACATGAATGCGTTTATTTAAAAACGAATTTTGAATTATCATTATAATAACCCATTCAATCCATTCGTGTTCTCTTAAATTTTTAATATAATAAGGTAATTCTTGTCGTAATGTTCCAGCACGTGCTCCAAATAATCCCGTTAAACAATCATAATTATCTCTTTCATCTATAGTTTGAGAAGGATACATAAAAGCACCGGTTCGAATAAAAGCATCATAATCATTTAAATGATGATATAAAACATTTAAAAATGTACAATCTTTACCAACACGATATCTTCCAGTAATTTTAACAAGAATATCATCATCGGAAATGGAATCAGGTTCAAAATGTTTAAGAAAATAGGTAAGGTCAAGTAATTCTTTAAGACCTTTATTATGAGTAAGAATAGAATTATGATTTGTATAATAAACTTTAATAAAAAGATTTTTTGAAATATATTTTTCAAAATCTTGTAAAAAAGTAATTCGATGTCCTCCATTTTCAACAATGTAAATATATGTATCAATATTTGTTTTATTTGAAAGTTTTTGGGTTTCATCAATTAAATGTGAAATAGAATTTATATATTCATCTTTACGAGTAATATAGTTTTCAAAAATAAGAGATGCTGTAACAACAATATGGACTTTTGTTCTATTCATTTTTATAAAAAAAAGTTTTATTTTCTAAATAAAAATATAAAAAGTTCTTTATAATGAATATAAAGAAAAATTAAATAAAAAAAGAAGAAATAAAAAAATGTTTCATTTTTTCTTTTATATAAAAAAGGATGAAGAGTCAAGTTTTAAGAGATTATTTGAGAAAATAATCTTATCAAATATGGTATATACAAAAATGATATTATATTTTGAAAATAAAGAGTATCAAGATGAGTTTGAAGAAACAAATCCATTATATAGTATTGAGAAATATAGAATAATTATATTTAATGAATTATTAATATGTGATGAAAAATATGAGTCTTTAAGAATAAAGGATGGATATATATTTGAGAATATATGTCATACATATGGTGGATTAATAACATTTATTTATCCGCATAAATTAAAAGAGAAAAGTGTAGATGAAATTGTATCAAAAATGGTAGAATCGATACAAAGGGCATTAGAAAGGCAAGTATATATATATTCATCAAATAAATGGATTGAAGAAAAGGAAATAAATACAGAAGTAAAAGAGAAAATTAAAAAATATGATGAAAAGAGTGTATATGATATGTCAATAATGTCGATTCATTATAATGCGATATGGATTAAGAAGATGATATTTGAAATAAGATATGTAAATATTCTTGAAAGTGAAAGTGATTATGAATATTTTTTAAGTATGTTATATTATAAATATGCGAAAGTATATATTCAAGAATAAAAATATAAATAATTTGTTAAAAAAAATAATATTTTTTAACAAATAGTTAACAAATAGTTAACAAATAGTTAACAAATAGTTAATAAATATGTGTCCCGAACATTGTTTCAAAATATTCTATAAATAAAGTTTCAATTCTTGAATACACAAATTTATTATTTTATTTTGAAACAATGTTCGGGAAACAATATGTTAAATAAAAAAAGATTATTTAAAAAAAGTTGAATGTAAAAGAAATAAAAAAGATTATTTAAGTAATTCTGAAAAGATAAGTTTAAAATGATTTTCATTACGAATATAATTTTCGAGATTCATAAAATGAATAATTTCGTTATATTTTTCATTATTTGTTAAATAAAAAATAATTTTATCAGTAAAATCTTGAATAGATTGTAAATTATTATATTGTAATTCTTTTTGAAAAATAATTTTATCAAAATAATAATTTTCGTGATAAATGTCATTACATTTTTCGCTAATACAAAGTTTTTTGTGTTGAATACACTGTGAAAATAGTATATTATTATAATAAGATTGAGGGGAGTCATTAAGGAGAACAATAATTTTGGAGTCGTAAAAATCATCAAAATCATTTGAAACGGAATAATTTTTATCGATTAAATTTTTTTGAAGTAAATTGTAGAAAAAGGAGGAACGTTGAGAAGAGGGGTTAAAGAATAAAACATCGATTGAGTTTTTAAGAGTAATATTTTGAATATTTTTTTTATAAATAATGGGTAAATAGAAAAGGTAATTTTTAAGATTGGGTAAATAAAATTGTAAATTAATATATTTTGTATCGATAATTTTGTATGCTTTAGAAAAGAAAACAATATTTTGTTGTGAAATAAAATTTTTAGAATGTAAATCAAATATATTGACTAAAATATATATGTGAGGTAATTGTTTAATAAAAGAGTTCATATCAGGATGATATAAAAGAATATATAAAGATTCATAATTATTTTGTATTTCGGTTGAAGTAGTAAAAGATGAATAATTTATAATGGAGAAGTAATCGCGAAAGAAGGATATTAAAAAGGAAAGATATAAAGATATAGTAGGGTGAGATTCATAGAGGGGATGAATAAAGAAGAAAATATTTTTGATGTTTTGTAGATGAGCATTTGAGAAATTTTTAGTCCAAATAAATTTTTGTATAGCGTTTTCTTTAGTTAAATAATTTTTATTCATTGAAAAAGAAATATTATCTTATATAATAATATAAATAGAATAAAAAAAGGAAACGCATAAAATGAAAAGTACAGTAGCAATAGTCTCTTTTATTATTGTAATTATATTATTATATTTCGCATATGATTATTTAAATAAATTAGTGTCGTGTATGTGTGGTCAAGGATTTTCAATGAGTGAAACAAAAGCAAATATAAGACATTTAAAGTATATTGAAATGTTTTTGATAATATTGGCAATATTAAATTTCTTTTTTGCTTTTAGAGAAAATTTATCACCAATGATATCGACAATATTCTTTTTTGTAATGATAGGAGTGTATGTATATTTTGTGATGAATGTATATAATTTATATAAGAATATGCCGAATGATTGTGGATGCGCATTAAAATGGCCAAGATATTTTTTGTATATACAAACATTATTATATACATTTGCTTTATTAACATTTTTTGTGTCAATATTTGTAATAGTAAATATTTCGTTAAATAATAGAAAGAAATAAATAAAATAAGTTTTTTTAAAAAGAATAATATATAAATCAAAAATAGATTTTTAATTTATATTTCGGGAAAAATAAATATGGATTATTTGTATAGGAATTCTGTATCTTATCAAAAGAATCAAAGAAAGAGTAATAATCAACAAAAACATAAAGAAACTTTTGATAATGGATTAAAGAAGATAAAATTGAAAAAGTGGCAAAATGCGCAAATTCAGGAGTCGATAAGTAAGATAAGTGAAAATATAAAGAATGAGGAGAATAATTTAATAGAAAAGGAGAAAAAAAGGAAAGAAGAGAATAAAAAACAAATAATAAAAGAGATTGAAAAAAATAAAACCAAAAATAATAATAATGTAAATTTTGTAAATAATGTAAATAATGAGATGAAAGTAAATAAGAAGGTAGAAGAAAAGAGTGTAGTATTATATAATTCGAATGAAACAAAGTTGAATAGTCCGGTATATAATCAGATGGTAACAATACAATATATATTAAATACATTTCAGATGTATCCGGAATTTAATATACATTATTATCGAAATAATAATCCAGATATAATACATTTAAGTAATTATGAATTGGTATATCATTGGAATCATTATGGTATAAATGAAAGGGAAGAAAGGATATATAATGAGGAAACATTTTTTAGATTAAAACCGAGATATTATGAGGAAAATCCGATATATATATTTATGCATGTATGTAATTTACACAATGGAGTACAAATATTTTATGACCAATTAAATTCGATAATAGAGAGTGGATTATATGATATATGTAAGAATATATTGGTGTGTGTGGTAGGTAAAAGTTTTGAGATACCAACAAATAAATATAATAAAGTATTATTATTATATCAGGATGATAATCCGAAATATTATGAAGTAAAAACAATAAATTATATAAAGTATATAGCGGAGAAGATACCGCGTAGTTCTAGAATATTGTATATACATACAAAGGGAGTAAGGAAAAATGGTGATGAAGTGTGTGTGATGAGTTGGAGGAAATTATTAGAATATTGGACAGTAGTAAATCACGATATAGCATTACAATATTTACAGAATTATGATACGGTAGGTTCAAATGTAATAAATATGTGTCCGACAAATAATCCGGAAACAAAATATTTATATTATGTGAATCCAAAACATTGTTTTCATTATTCGGGAAATTTTTGGTGGGCAACAGCAGAACATATATTAAGATTACCAATGTTACAACATGACCCAAAGAAAGATTCATTATCAACGCGATGTAGGGCAGAAAATTGGATATTATCACCATTACCAAATATGATAGCATTTGAAATGTATTATAATAAAAATTATGTACATCCATATCATATATATTGTGACCCGAATACATATCAAAAAAAGTATATGGAAGTATTTAGTGGAAGAAATAATTATGGAAATTTAAGAAAATAAAAGTAAAAAATAAATTATTTAAATAAAAATATTATTTAAATAAAAAGTAAATTAGATTTATTTAAGAATTATTTTCAGGAGCAATATAAAGAGTGGAAGAAGGATGAATTACAATTTGAGGATTTTCTAAAATTTTATTAAAATATTCTTTATCAAGTTTATATTTTTCAATAAGTGAATCAAATAATTTATCATTATAATCAATATAATTCGGTAAAATATTTGTATTTAAATGAACTAAATCAAAATGAGGAATTTGTTTATTGGATTGATGACTTGGGATTAAACTAAATTTTCGTAAAGGTAAATAATCAAACAGTTTATTGGAAGCAATGTTTAAGAATTTATTTTTCTGATTATCATCCGATTTTTTAGCATAATGATTTGTTAAAAGTTTAACAACATTATTTTTAAACGAACGAACGTGAAAATGAATAAAAAAACTATTATTTCTATAATATTGAATATCAAAAGTATTTTGATAACTACCATTTAATTTACGAGGTGGAGAAATACCTTTTTGAAAATAAGTAGGACCATTTACCATAGAATCGTGTGGATAAATTTTATATTGATTATTTACAACGGATAATGCTTTTTTTTTAAACATAGATTTCACATGAGGATTCGAAAACCATTTATTATCTTTCATATTATCAAACATATTTAGGTTATCTTTACTTAATTGGTCAATAATCATCCAAGGGAAAGAAACTTGAGAAACATTTGGTAATTTTTGTAATAAAATGTTCATATAATTTTGAATTGTAATTTCTTTTAAATAAAGGAATTCATCAATATCACATAAAAGAATCCAATCTGAATCAATATTTTTAACAACATTATTATAATACATAATTTGAATAGAATCAAATAAATGATTTTTATTATCTGGATAATTCATTTGAATTAAATTTATTTTAATATTATCACGTGGGATAATAATATCGGAATAGGATGGTTGATTTTTGTCACAAAGAATATAGAATGCTTGGAAACCGAGATTAGAATAATGGGAAATAAAAGCATTTATATAAGTATGTTCGTGTAAAGCACAAGTAAGAATAGAATAAGTTAAATTTGACATTTTTTTTAGTAATCTATTTTACATAAAATATTTTTAATTAAAAATAAACTTTATTATTTAAATAATATATTTTTATTTAAAAAAAGTTCTTTACATTGTGCGTTTAGAAAATGAAATCTAGAAGTAAGGAAATGAAAATAAATTTATCCCGAACATTTTATTTTGAACATTTGTTAAAGAATAAAAAATTGTTCAAAATAAAATGTTCGGGAAACATTATTATAAGAAATATAATAATATAAAAAATAAGAAAAATTATTTAGAAAAAGTTAATTCACACGAAATATTTATTTCATTTTTATCAAAACGAATAAAACCTTCAAATTCGTCAAAAATACATTCATTTTCATTACAAATAATTTCAAGATATGTTTCATTCTTTTCTTGATTATATATAATATTATTTGGAATATAACCTTCAAAACGATATAAAGAAGATATATCATCATATTGTGTTCCATTAAAGTTTTTCTTAATAAAACCGAATTGTTCTGTATTTTCATAATTTTCAACAATAGAAGTAGCATTTTTATGAGATAAAATTAAATTACCTAATTCATCAATATATTCAATATTACAATAATAATAAATGCGTTTATTTTGAACATTTTGTAAAATAACAATATAAAATAATTCTTGAATACTTTTATGTTCATCATCTTCCATTGATAATTTTGTTTTATCAAATAAATCTTTAAAATCAATTTTATATTGATTATCATCATCTAAAATATTTAAAGCACATAATTTAAATTTATTATTTTCTAATAAAAGTAAATTTTCACCATCAATAAGAATAGTATCACCAAATTCAACATAAGAATTTTGTTCTAAAGGAGGTAATAAAGAATAGAAATAAATTTTATCATTATTTGAAAAGAAAGAAGAAATATTATTACGAAAAGAAATAGAAATATGTTTTTGATTATTTTTTAATTCAGAAATTATAGAATGAAAATAAAAGATATCATTTTCAAAATGAATATATTTACCATAAATATCATATAAATTAAATTGAATATAACCATTTTTAATTACTTGTTGAATATCAATGTAGTCATTAGTATTGGAAAATATATTTTCATAAAAAGATGAATTTTGTAAAAGTAATAAATCGCGTTTTTGGGAAGAATGATTATGATAAACAGATTGAAAATTTTGGATAGAATCTAATTTAGGGGAAACATCAATAAAAATTTTTTTATTATTTTGTGTAAAGGAAGGATTTAAAATTTCAACAAAATTAATTTTTAAAGATTTAAGATTTTTTAAAGAATTTATATTTAAATAATGTTTTGTGTCATTTTTAATTTGAACTTCATTATAAATTTTATGATTATATTTATTAACAAATTCAGGTAAAGTGAAATAAATAAAAGGGTCATAAATATTATCAAAATAAGGAGTTAAATAAATACGAATAGAAGAAGGAGATTTATGATAATCAAAATTTCGAAAATTAGATGAAAAATATATTTTTGTAACAATTTGATTATTTGGAACAACATTTTGATGTAAAATTGTTTGATTTTGTGGAAATATAGTAGGAACTGTTAAAAGATCTTTTACTTTTTGGTCATCATCATTTTGAATTAAATCCTCAATAGGAGTTTCTAATTTAGATGATTTTTTCATCACAATTTTCTTTTTCGGAAAAAATGAAGTTTGATTTTGTTGTTGTTGAATATTATTTGAAGGTTTTTCATAAATATCCATATTTTCAGGAACTTCACCAACTTTAATTTTTTCTTCTTCATATTTACTTTTTAATTGATTAAACATAGCAAGAGTATCATCATTACGTTTATTTGGTAAATCGTCTTGAAATTTTGGCATAGATGAAGGATATGAAGTTTGATAAACAGAATTATCCATATTTCTTTGAAAATCATTTCGAGATTCAGTTCTAGGATAATCGGGAATAAAACGATTACTCATATCTTCAAGAGGAAGATTAAATTGTTCTCGAGCACCATTACGTTGAAGAATATCTTGAGGGTCATCTAAAAAGGCGGGTTTTCGGGGTTGTTCTTGTTTAGGACGTTCTTTAATAGCATTTGCTTTGATGGTGGGTAAAACCATTTGAATAAGTTTTTTATTCATTTGTAGTAAATAATCTTTTTTGGAACGGTCTTCGGGAACTTTTTCTGGGATTTTAGAAATAAGTTCTTTCATTTTATTTTCGATGAGTAAATCATAACGATGACCGAATTTTTGGTTATATTCTTTTTCGATTTGAGATTCAATATTTTCACGAATAATATTGATATTTTCTTTAGAACGGAATGTTTCAAAAACGGACATTTTTTTTAAAATATAAATTAAATACTTTTATAAAAAATCTTTTATATTGAAAGGGATAAAAATTAAGATTTTTTTGCGTACATAGAAAATGAAAATTATATCTTATTACATTATAGTAATTTATTTATTAAAATAAAATGTCTCGTATTTCAAATTTTAGTAATTATCCCAATGCTATTTCAGAACAAATACAAAATGTAAAAGATGATTATAGTCAAAATATTATTAAACCTCCAGATAGGAATATAACACACGGCAGAACATCAAAATATTTTGTAATTGATAGTCGTGATAGAGATAAGAATAAATATCCAGAAGCAAATAAATATAGATTAAATGTTCCACAAGAATGGAGAGATATAGTAAGTGCTGAATTAATATATGGTTCAATACCAAATACATATTATAATATAACAGTATTTAATAATTTGTTTTATATAACTGAAAATAATATAGATATGACATCGATTGAAATTCCAGTAGGACAATATAATAATGAAAAGTTATTAAATACATTGAATGGAGTATATGGTAATTTGTTTGTAAGTTTAGTAAATAAGTATAATTTTACGAAAAATCCAGTAAATAATTTATTACGAATTCAAAGTAATAGAAAATCAAATACAGATTTTGTATATAATTTAAATTATTTAACAAATGATACTTGTAATCCTTGTCCATATCGTTCATTAGATATAACTATTGGATTTAAAAATAATCAATATAATTCAGTTGAAATTAATTTATCAAATATAGATATTACAACAATTATAAATTTAGGGTCTGAAAGTGTAAATGGATATCCATTAATGCGTTTATATGCTACAGCAGTATCAGGGGATTTCAGATTATTATTTAATGTAGGGGATTATTTAATATTAAATGGTACAGAAATTCGAATCAATGAAATTAAAAATAGTAGTTCATTTACATTTGAAGTATTAGATGGAACACCACTTGGTAATTTAACACCATTATTTGGAACAGGTTTAATAGGAAATATGTCAGTATTAATATCACCAAATATATTTTATATAGAATGTAGTCCATATGTAGTATTAAAAATCCGTGATTTCTTTAATTATAATTCAAATAATGCTTCTGAAAATTCTTATACTATAATACAATTAGCAGAAGATAAACCTTGTACAATTATTAATCAAGGAACTATACCAGTAGATGGTGTAACAAAGAATTTTAATCCACCATTACCAAGATTACCATTTATTGATTTAGAATTTTGTAATCCGGATGGAACACCATTTGAATTCCGTGGTGAAGACCATATGTTAGTATTGCGATTAAATATGTTAAATCAACCAAGTAAATATAATAATTATATTTCAGTTGATGTTAAGTAAAAAGGTATTTTTATGAGGTGGTAAATAAGAATTTAATAAATATAAATATTTAAAAAAAACCTAGATACCAGAAATTTAATCCATCTTAAAAATAATATAAAATAAAGTATTATATTATTTAATAAAACGTTCAAAAGCAAAAGTATTTTGCTTCTATCTATGTCTCACATAAGGTGAGAACGCAGAATTATATGAAACAACTAATGTACCATAAGAACGTGGTGTTTCTTCAAATAATACTTTATTACAGTATATTGTTTCATCAATGTCACAACTACCACTCGATTTACGAGGGGCATTTGGAGCATTGGTAATGTCTTGAAATAATGACCTTACAGGATTAATTGAATCATCAATTTCACAACTACCAGTCGATTTACGAGGGGCATCTGGGACATTGTATGGTTTATTTAGAACCTGTAAAGCGTTATTTTTAAATACATAAGAAACATCACGTTTTCTACGTTTGTTTTCGTTAGAAACATAGTTAGAATGAGTAAAATAATCTGTTTGAGACATTTTTGTGCGAGTAAGGATGGGCAGGACACTGCTATAATAATAGTAATATTATTATAATAAAAAATAGAATATAAGAAGCATCATTTTTTTTGTGATAAAACGTAAATAAATTTATGAGGTGAGTCTTTACAGACTCAAAAAATTGTATTCAAATCGTAATTAAATTACATAAGGCGTAAAATAATTAGAGAATTGAATTGATATATATACATACAAACATAACAAAAAGGTTAATAAATAAAATATAATATATACAAAATACAAAAATACAAAATAAATTGTTACAAAGTAATGTTATTAAACATCATTAATACTGGTAGCAGTACTGTTTGTAACAGATTCATTTGAATAATTTTCCAAAGTAAGGAAATCCATAAAATAGCGGTGGAATGCCATTAAAAATAAACCATCGAAAATCATACCGGTATTGGTATTATTAGGATTGGAATGTTTATTATCAAAGGCAGATTTATCCATTTTTCCTTTTAAAAAGGTTTGAAACTTTTTAAAAGTATCGTTATCTGAAGTAATGTCAGGAATAGAATTATTGTTGATTCTTAAAGCGTCAATGACACTTTTAGTAGAATTTTTAGCATACATAAGTTGATATTCTGGAGAAATAAACTCAGTTTTTTCAAAGAATATAAAAATTAAATGTGCTACAATTTCTGCTTCATATTCTAAATATAATTTTCCAGTGTCTTTTTCACCATTTTCATATTCACGTAATGTGACTAATCCAAATTGGCGTTCAGGCAAAACAAAATTAATAAAAGAAGCAAGTTCATCAGCAATAGTTCTATTTTCTTCAACAATGTGATTAATATTCATAGAAGTAAGAATATCGCGTAAAGTAAAACCAGTAACAATACGGTTTTGCCAAACGGGAATAAATTTATTTTCTTCTTTTGAATGTATCATCTCACGTATTTCAGGATAAGTAATAGTAAATAAACCAGATAAATCTGGATACACCATACTGTTTTGAATATATAAAATATTTTCAGCAACAGATAATGAAATATTATTTTCATCACCAGTACCAGATAAAATACTCTCTTCATATTCAACACGAGCATTATTTAATAGTTGAATCCATAAATTAGAATCCAAAATATTGCGATAATTATCGCCATAATTAGATACTAATGTATTTAAAAACCTCATTAATACACTTGATTCATGAAATTTCAATTTGTTAAGACGTTGTTCAGTTGGACGAGCAACAGTATTAACAATTGGAATTCTATCAGGTGTAAATGCTGGTCTTGAATTACTTTGGTTACGATTCTTAACGTTATTCGTAGGAACAGCGTTAGAATTGTTTGAATTATTCGAATGATTCTGTTTTGTGTTACTGGGAATACCTTTCTTTTGACCAACATTGTTTTTAGGACTTTGTTGAGAAAAAGAAGTAGCATTTTTAGGTGCTTTAGTATTCTTTTTGTTATTAGTAGTAATAACGTTAGTAGCATTAGTAGTAGAACTCATTTTGAAAGCGCTTGTAGGCAAGGGGGAACTAAATAAATAAATATGTAGTAAAATACTTTATATATAAAAATAATAAATATATACTATTTCAACCGTAATTTTTTTTCGATATATATACGTAAATAAGAATAATATAAAAAATGATAGATAAATGAGTATATAAAGGAAAATTATAAAATAAAGTAATTAATATTGTTAAAAATGAACGAAGAAATTTATATGATTCACCCAAGAGTACCAAAAGGTACATATTTTAACGAACTTACGTTATCATATTTATTAAAGTTGATTGAATCAAATTTTAATGAAGAATATGATGACGGACTTGCGATTTATTGTTTAATGCGTACAAAGTTAGAAGATGATGAATTACAACAAATCAATAATTACGCTTTATTATGTAGTATTTTAGATAATAATTCTTCGGAATTATTTGAAGAAATCTATTTGATAGAAGAGTATATATTGGATATGTATTGTAATAAATATCATTTTCGAGTAGCGTTAAAAGATACTGAATATGTACATTGTGTCTTGAATTATATGAAATAATTTTATTTTTAACAAATTATATTATTATTTAATTATTTTACGCTTTATGTAATTTAATTACTAATAATGAAAACAACGAAGTTTTTAACTTCACTTCATAAAATCAATAAACGTAAATAAAATATAAAAAAATGACAGAAACACAAACATAAAAATATATATTTATAAAATAAGTACTCTTAAGGCAATATCGAGTATTACACTTCATTAAGAGTACTGCTTTCTTTGCCTTACCCCGCACACATTACTTAAAATGTCAACAAATCAAACCTATATTCAAGACAAAATATGTTGTCGTGAAATACTTAATAATAGTATTGATAAATATTCATCAAGTGAATTTCCATTTCAAGATCGAGATGAATTATTGAATTTATTAACATTAATTCGAAACAATATTCCAGAAGAATGTGATATTGACGATTTAATAATAGCTTCAACGATTCTTCGTACAAAATTATCTGAATATGAACTTCGTATGGTGAAAAATTATTGTAATCTATGTAAGTTTAGTGATAACCACGGTTTTGGTAATATTAATTCAATTATTAAAGATACAGTAAAATGTAACGAAGATAATACCATAAATGATACAATTCATTTTCTAGAAAAACAAGTTCTAGATATGTATTTTATCAAGTATGGATATGGACGAATATTAAGAATAAATGGTAATTACTATCACTCTTATGAATTATATTGATAATATATTTTGTACTTCATTATTGTATTTGGTTTGTATATATTTTAAGTAACACTTATGCTATTATTATTTAATTATTTTACGCTTTATGTAATTTAATTACTAATAATAAAAACAACGAAGTTTTTAACTTCACCTCATAAAATCAATAAACGTAAATAAATTATAAAAAAATGACAGATATACAAATATAAGAATATATATCTATAAATTAAGTACTTTTAAGGCAATATCGAGTATTACACTTCCTTAAGAGTACCGCTTTCTTTTCCTTACCCCGCACACATTACTTAAAATGTCAACAAATCAAACCTATACTAAAAACGAAATATATGAAAAAATTTTTCACGATAGTGAACATAATAAAAATTTAAGATATGATCCACCATCATTATCACCTATTAAAGAAAGTTATGAAATGAGGTATTTATCTAGTTTAATAGAAAGAAATACCATTATTCAATTTCCAGTATTAACGGCAATGATGATATTTATGAAGTTATCAATTTCAGAAATGAATTTGGTAAAATTATATTGTCGCTTACGTTATCAACTTGAAGAAATTGGACATAATTCAGATGAAAGTCAATTGAGACAAATAATACATCATTTAGAAAAACAAGTTCTAGATATGTACTTTGTCAAGTATGGCTACGGTTATACTCTAAAAAGACCTAATGGTGAATATTATCAAGATTATGAATTATATCTTTAATATATTTTGTACTTCATTATTGTATTTGGTTTGTATATATTTTAAGTAACACTTATGCTATTATTATTTAATTATTTTACGCTTTATGTAATTTAATTACTAATAATGAAAACAACGAAGTTTTTAACTTCACCTCATAAAATCAATAAACGTAAATAAATTATAAAAAAAATTTATTTAAATAAAATATTCTTTCTTTAAATAAATATAAAGAGTATAAATAAAAAATGAGTGTATCAAGAATTCAAACGCGTTCAACATCAAATATTTTAAAAAATGAATATTTCGAAACACGTAAAAGAATGTTTCCTACATATAAATTAAAAACACTCTTTCAAAAAATAGAAGAATTTAATCATTTTGCGTTAGAATGTTTTGGAGTTACATATCATACATTAATATGTGATAAAAAATATGTATTATTAGGATATTGTATTCGACATAGACTCATTCGAATGAATGAAATGGAAAATAAAATAGAAAATGAATTACGAAAACAAGTAAATAATCCATATTTTTATGAAAATGTTCAAATTAAAAATTATAGTGAAAAAATATTTTATCAAAATGAATATGAAAGAATAATGTGTGAATATAAAATCTTATTACAAGATGAATTACATTTATTACAAATATTAGCATTACATATATCTTTTAAAAATAAAGATTTATATAATAATTTAATTTTTTCATTAGAAAAAAGAATAGAAAATATTTATTAAAAATATTTATTAAAAAATAAATATTTTTTCAATTTTATAAAAACAAAAAACAAAAACTAAAAATTTATATTATTTAATTGTTTATAATAATTTTTTTGAGTAACATAATCTTTAATAGGATGATATAAGAAATTTTTACGAATATCTGAATAATTCCATTTATGACGAAATATAATAGGAAATAATTCAGGAATAATTTTATTTTTTAATTTATTTTGGCAACATAATGAAGGGAACATTAATTCAAGAAAGAATAAAGATTTATAATGAAATACATAATTTTTAATAACAGTAAGTAAAGTATTTGAAATACGAATAGCACAACATAAAGATTTAAACCAAGGTAAAGGTATTTTATTTTGAGCAAGATGCCATAAAGGCCAATTTAAACGCGGATTATTTGAAATATTTACTGAATTTTCGCGTGATAAAAGATGATAAGTAGTATCATTATATTTAGAATCAATATTATAAATACATTCTTTATTCGGAATAAAAACATCATCTTCAATAAACCAATAAAAATCGTGTTTATTATGTTCAACTTCACAAAAATAGTATATTGATTTATCCCAAGAAACAGGTGTTTTTTGAATAGAATAAGTCATATTTATATAACCTTTTTCTTTACATAAATCATCATTTATTTGTAAAAATTTTATTTTAGGATATTTTTCAACAAACATTGAAATATCTTGATTATTATCATCAATCATAACATAAAAAACATAATTTGAATAAAGTGGTGAATCAATCATAAATTGAATAAGTTCTAGAGAAATGGGATGAATAGAGCGAGTAAGTAAAATATAAGCGTAAGAAGTCATTTTTTTAGTATAAAGGGAGAAAATAAATAAGAAAAGGAAACTAAGTTTAGAAAGAATAAAAATAATAGAAAGAAAAAATATAGTTTTTAAAAATAAAATGGGAGATTTTGCTAAATTTTATGTGAAGGAGTTTCCGCTAGTATATTTAACAATAAATTCAAATTATTTTAGTGATGAAAATTTTGAATATTATAAATCATCATTTTTAAATGTATTATTACGAGCAAAAAAGGAGAAACAAAAAGTTATAATATTACTTGATTTATTTGAATGTGATGGAGCAACATTTGATATGTCAAATATATTAAAACAAGCGTCATTTTATAAATCAGTAATGGAACATTCGAAAACATATGTACAGCACGTATATATATTATCAAATCGAAATGATTTACATTTTTTTGTAAAGATTTTTAGAACATTTGGAAAAACAGATGTTCCTTATAAAATTGTACGAAATTTAGATAAAATAAAGAAGAATATTTATAAAAAGTATGAAGAAACAGTTGATTTAACGCCATTTACAAAAGAAAATTTAATAATAAATAAAGAAAATATTGTAGTCAAATATATATATGATGTGAATAATAATGAAACATTAGAATTAAAAGAGTGTGAAGGGGATGAGTGTAGTATTACAACGGAAAATGTAATGAATATGGAGTATGATGAATCGTATGAATGTGATAGTGATGAGGAAAGTCCTAAAATAAAAAGTCCAAATAAAAAAGAGAATATATTTTTTAAAAAATAATAGTATAAAATAGATAAAATAAAATGGCGTGTTCAACATCGTGTTTTTTGGCAGTTGGTTTATTAGTAGCAATGTTATTTACAATGCTAACACCTGAAAAATTAACATTAGAAAAGGAATATTTACAATTATTAAATGAGGAACAAAGATTAAAATATTATAAAGTAAGAAAGGAAAGAGCAGGAATATGTTTAAGTGGATTTGGAATAGGATTAATAATAGCATTTCTTGTAGTATGGTATATGAAGAAATCAATATTTACAAGTGTATGTTTAGTAGGAGGAATAGTATTTGTATTTTCATATTTTTATTATGTATTTTATCCAAAATCGATGTATATGGTAACGGAATTAGATGATAAGGAGGATAGAGTAGCGTGGTTAAAGATATATAAACACATGCAGAAAATGTATCATTTAGGATTTGTTTTGGGGGTAGTAGGAGCGATGATATTATGTTATGGAATATTTAAGAAATAAATATATTTAAGAAAAGATAAATATTTTTTATATATAGAATATATATAAAGAATGGTAAATAATAGGATTCAATATATGAATAAAAATAAGTTAATAAATGAGTTAAAGGAAAGTGTTTCAGAAAATAGTAAAACATTAAGTGTATCACCTTTTCCATTAAAATTAATATTTAGTATAATTTTTGTAATATTTATATTGATTGTACTTGTAGTAATATTTTTTAAATATGTAATGAAGAAATTTTCTCCGGAAGATGGTAGTACAACATTTATGAATGCTCCATATTATTTATTAGGCGGAGAAGATAGTGAAATAGAATGTAAAAGCGGATGTAAAGAAGGAAAATGTGAAGTAGGAAGTGGTGAATGTAAGAGTGATGATGATTGTGTATTATGTGCGGATAAGAAAGGAGGATTTTATGGAAATGTACCGAAAGATGGAATGGATAATAAAATAGAGGAAGAAGATGAAATACGAATGAATAGAATACGTGAGTTAGAAAATTTGATATCAAATCGAAATGCTGAAATCAATCGATTAAATAGATATATAGATGAATTGAAGAAGAAGAAGGTTGAAGTAGTGTATGTAAGAAATAGCGCAGCGGAAAGTGAAGAATCATAATATTTTTTACAAGAGGTCATTTAATGCGTTTAAAACAGAAATATCGATATTATCATCATCACATTTTTGGATAAGTTGAGTATAGGAAAGTAGATTGGAATAACCACCAAGTTTCATATATTTAGAATCGTCATTTGGATTTTGGATAAGAATCATAGGAAAAGTGTCCATATGAGTTTGTTTTTTATATTTATCTTTAATTTTATCCTCATTTTCGACAATAATTTTGTTATATTTAATTTTGAGTTGGTCAAGGAGTTTAAGAGCGTTATGACAATAGGGACAAGTTTCTAAAACATAAATGACAATGGGGAATAATTTTTTAGAAACATTTTTTTTAATAGTGCTTGAAGTAATATTTTTTTTAGAAGAATTCATATTATTCTTTTTTCTATATTTGTTTATTATATTTTTTAACAAAAAATAATTTGTTAAAAAATAGTTTATTTGTTAAAAAAATTAAACACCACCATAAATAAAAGTGTAACCAATAAATAAAGTAGGTTGCATAATAGAAAATGATGTTGAACTACCTGTTCCATTATCAGTAGTGAAAGAGTGGTTATGACTTCCAGCGGAAGATGTTGGAATATCACTTGGTGAAAATGAATAACCACCACCGGCAGTACGCCAAACAAAAGCATTATCAGTATCAGTACCAGCGGAAGTACCGTAATTTGAACCACCTCCAATATTTTCAGCAAAATAAGCATCATTATAATTGTGTGAATGATTTGCGACAGTAGAAGTAGTACCTGAATGAGTATGTGGAGGTAAGTTTGCTGTAACTAATGTAGTAGTAGAAGAACCAGTATATGTACCAATGGGATAAGTAACACCGGCACTACCAAGAGTTTGATTTGCTGAATTGGGTAAATTGAAAGATAAACCGGAACCGCCGAAAGTGTAACCGATTAAAGAGAATAAAGCGTTATAAGTAATAGTAGATAAAGCACGACCATCACAAAGTAACCATCCATCAAAATCACTATTTCGAACAGACATTTTGATATCACCGACAGAAGGGTCAATATTTCCAATAGAATTACGAATACGGGAGGGAGAAACAATATTAATATTACCGTCAATATTAAGATTACCTAATAAATTTGCTTGATAATTTGGAGAAATGGAGAAAATAGTATTATTTTGATTTTTAAAAATGGCAATATCTTTAACAAGAGAATTTTGACAAACAACTAAGGAATCATTAATAGCATCACCTGTAATAATTAATGAATCTGAAACTTTTACCTCAGAATTAAAATCAACAACATTACCATTAATAAGATTTAAATTACCATAAACAGTTAAGTCTTTATAAATGGTGGAAAACCCATCAATTTGAATATTACCATAAATATTAGCAAAACCACATTTCATAAAATTTTCAATATGAAGATTTGGTGTAATATAGTAATCACAATTTTCGTCATATTGTGGTATAAGTTTTAAACAATTATTTCTATTATCGGAATAAAGAGAATACATATTTGATTCTATAACTATATAATCAAAATATTTTATTTTTTTAAATTATTTTTATTTTATCACGAATAATTAATCATCTAAACAAGGAGGGATAACATAAGTATTACTACAAGGTTGATTATATTCGGATGATTCATTCTTAACACCACAATAAATAAAAGTATTACCAATAAATAATGTAGGTTGCATATTGTTATGTGCTTGACTTGAACCATTATTATTAATATTTAAAGCACCAATTTGAGTGAAAAGATTTGGTTCTCCTACTGAAAAATCTGTACTACCAGCATATGTACTTTGACCATCACTATAAATTAAACCATAACCAGAATAACCATTTGCATTACTTGAATGGTTATGTTGAGGCATTTCACCAACAGAAAGAGTATGAGTTTCTTCACCGACATCATAACCAGTACAACGAATAGATAAAGTATTTGTAGAAAGGTTTGAGGTGACTGAACCTAAAACTTTACCTTGAGTATTTGGGAGATTAAAAGTAGTTGATTGGTTACCATCACCGAAAGTAGTACCGATTAAATCAAAAAGAGCACTATAAGTTTCACGACTAATAGCACGACCATCACAAACTAACCAACCTTCATAATCGGTGCTACGAATAGACATTTTAATATCACCAACAACAGGTGAAACTAAACCGACTTCATCGAAAAGTTTTCCTTCGACGTGGAGACCACGGTCCATATAGTAGTTACAACAGTCATCATAAACGGGGATTAAGGCGGGACAAGTACCATTTCTATTATTAAAATGAAGTTTATACATTTTATAAAGTTTGTTTCTTATACTTTTATTTT
>JACCDO010821694.1_pt1 | contig 26763 bp, 12 predicted proteins | sample 7446101 | NCBI WGS metagenome assembly JACCDO01 (sample SAMN15323440, study PRJNA562643) | freshwater metagenome | isolation source: river surface water | place: USA:Blue River Watershed | collected 2017-08-16 | reverse complement strand
CTTCCTGATACTTGTTCGTACCTCCCATGTCTTCCAATTGCGCCTCAAGTTTTGCTTTCTTTTCCAGCTTAGTTTTTTCGTCAATATCTAAAGATTTACTTATCTGCTGTATTTCGTTTCGAATTTCGTGGTACGCACTGGTCACCCGGCGTGCCTTTTTCAGGCTTTTGATGGAATGTCCTCCGATTGGAGCAACCCCTGTAAATAATTTGCGCTTACGGCCCATCTTTTGACAAGATAGCGTTTATTTCTTTACTTTAAAAATGCAATTAGTTATTAGAAAATCCCACTTTTCCGCTAGAGAGGTTCACAAATTGTCTGTAATTTTTAAAGAGCGATTCATCGATTAAGAATTTGATAGCTGAAGCCTCTGTGTTATAATCTTGAGGAAAACATCTTTAAACAAAATTTCTACTCCGTTGCTTATTGGCTTTTAGAAAATCTATAAATTAATCGGGATTTATAGAGGGAAATGCTGTGCGCACTCAATAATTGCTGCAGGTTTCTAACATCAGAGAGCGTCACGTTTCTAAGAAATGCTCATGCTCGCGACTTCCATGTTAGCGCCTTGCAAATGGGGGGTAGGATTAATGTCATTCTGCTGGATGGCGTTGATGGAACAGGAGCAAAAGGAGAAGTTGTTCCAGTCAAGAGAGGTTATGCGCGTAATTTCTTGATTCCTCGCAAAATTGCGGCTTATGCTACTGACGACAATAAAAATAATTACAGTGAACTCATTGCTAGTAGCGCATCTGCCAAGTCAAAAAGAACGCAAGGGGGAAATTCGGTAATATTTGAAAAAATTACTCAAGTAGAGTTGCTACGCTCTTTACAAGAACAGCTTACAGCATTGCCAGAATCCTGGGAAATCAGAGTTACAACTGCGGCGACGGCCGATGGTCGCTTGTATGCAGCTGTTTCTTCAACGGATCTTGTTGAGGCACTCAAAATCCAGCATGGGGTTGACTGTTCAGTCGCTGCCGTAGACATTGGGGAAAATCCCATCAAGAGCGTAGGACGACATCAGATTACGATTGCTGGACGGCCAGTATCAGTGAATGTATCCGTTGCTGGGACTGCTCCAGTGGCATAGAATGGATCTAGGTTGGTGGACCAAGTGCTTTGCAGCCACATCTCATCAATTGGAAAATGCGTAGTATTCGCTTGTTACAACACATTGTACAAAGTAAATAATAATTAAAACCGTCTCTACTGCGCGCTCTTGAAAAATTGACATATAGCAAAACCAATATTTCACATAAGCTAAATTTCGTCATTGCATTATTGTGTCTCATTACGCGTTTTCATCTCTGCCACTTTCACATCGAACAATGCATTGGTGAGCGAGCCTACTAGAAAGGCCACAACCGTGGTCGCGAGCGTTAGTACATTAAATGGCATAGAAAAATCTGGTATAGGGGTGCGCACTAAGTTCGAGTCAGTTACATAAAAGACCTCGGGACCAGTCTCTGTCTGAGTGGATCCACATGCGGACCCGAAGCTACGGCAATAACGCGTCGAAACAAAGCTAGGAGGATAGTACCTACCGCGGGATGCATCAGCTAGATGAGAGTCACGTGGCAGCAGGAGCTGATGAAGCTGTAGGTGGGTGTGATAGGCGCATCGTGGAGACATCGCATAAGTCCATACCAAGGTCTCTCCAGTTATATGAAAGCTCGGCAATGAAGGAATATGAACTGCTTCGCAGACGTTATCATCATGTTTTCTGGTGCGATGCGTTTCGTTAAAATCCTGGTCAAGCTTAGGTTGCGCATGCAGATAATATGTGTGTAGCAAAGGCATTGTATATGTTGGGAATGGCTCGGTCACAGTTACCAGTACCAGGTCTACTTTTCCTTCACTATTCACTCCCGAGCTAGATTCACACGACATCTTTGACAAATTTTCCGGTCCGTTCCCTACCGCTAAAATTTCGGTGGACCGTGATGGGGCATGTATAGTTATGCGTAGGCGCGAAGTCAAGACAATCGCGCTGCTTGCAACAACTTCTCGATCGAGCTGCACAGCCGGACCTCGCGGTGTCCAAAATAAATTTTGCTGAGGCTGCATGTCATATGGTGCACATGCGGTGGCTGCGTTTGATGCTAGCGCACTTTCTTGACGCTCGACCGACTTAAAACTGCTCTGGTCTGTCTCATTTGAAGCATCGGGAGTGTCATGTGCAATGCTTTCATTCGCGCTTGCACTGTACACACGCTCAGGCCCTGGTTTCCACTGTTGCAGTGACTCGGCAGCATCTAGGAGCTCTTGGTGACTCTGTAGGTGTTTTGGGAGCAGCACTAGTGACAGTCCTACTTTTACTTGCACGGTAAACTCTTGTCGCTGACTCTGTGCGCTCAAGTGATCAGAGCGGTGCGCTGAATTGTTGGATTCACGCTGGGCTACTAAGATACGCAGAGAGAGAGACGCCCATGGAGCGCGTGAAAGCGCTTGCCCCGCACTCTCACTACGCAGCAATGCTACCAAAGCACCTAAAAAAGGAGGTCGCGAGGAGCCGTTGGTGCTGCTCGGAGCGAAAGGGGGATGAAACGCGTCGGGAGGTAGTAGCGCGTCGAGCCATCCTCGCATACACGCACCCTTGAGCTCTGCTTCCGGAGCCAAACTCTTTAATGCATGCCACACGTCGCGCTTGGTGCTCTCCTTTGCAAATCGCTCTTCAGAACGATTGCTTATGCCTGTAGTGGGGCTTCGATCCACGAAGTATCCCCAGTATCGATCATCTATGGTAGTTTGCTGTACTTGGGCATGTAAATCAAGCATGTTCGTTCCGCCACTATCAAGAGTCATGTGCAAAGCTGACGACAACTTTGCGGCGATGACACGCCCGATTGCTCCAGATTGCGCAGCGCCGGCTCTAGGTCGATTCCCAGAGGCCTTGGACTCGGAATTTCCGATCACGCCATGGGTGAGAAGGAATGAGCCTGCAGGCATAGGCCATCCCAATGCATCATCGAAGGGTGGCTGAAGTGTATAGCCTAAATCACCCCCATGTAATACATGTGCATCCGGTGCAAGCTTAGTGAGACCAAAGTGTTGCCCTTTGCCGCGGGTAAGAGCTGCAACAATCGCGACTCGTTTGGACGCCGCTATTGTATTACCAGAGACCGCATTGATATCAATATCTGCTTGACTACCTAACAAGTCATATAGCAAATCGCACAAAAATTCGGATAGATTTTCTCCGCAGATAATACTTTCTAGAACAGTACCGCTGTTCTTTAGTAATTGGTCAGAACTAAGCGCATCCGGGTTCGTAGCTCCCTCGGATTCTGATTTCACGCTGTAATGAGTTTTGGAAAGTATTTTCACGGAATCCGAAGATAAAAAACTAAAGTGTGCTAATCGTTTGTTATCTATAGGCTGCTTTGACTTACCGCGGGATGATAGTTGGACTTCCTGAAGCACTTCAGTTTGTACTTTTCCGTGAAAGAAGCTAAATTTATCGTTGCATCTCGCGGAAATACACTGCGCGACAAAAGAAGTCATTCCAAGAATGCAAATGATCGCCTTCAACACTCTCTGAGCGGCGGAAGACATTTGTCTAATTCTGCAAAACTCCCGCACCGGATCCACTCAAAATAATCCAAACACTTCAATACATTTATACGCTACGTCTAGCTAAACTTCTAAATTCCATTCTTACTATTCTCAGAAACAAAAATTGATCTTTAATCTTTTAAGACCTAGGTGGATTGGATTTTTAAAATCCCAAACTTTTCGACATAAATAATGGAATCCATAAATAGTTTATCATAAAGAAAATAACCCCAGAAAAAATCAAATAAAAAATAATTCATATAACATAAATTTGCGCGGAATACTCCGTGCAGAATTCTGCGATTAGCTATGGCAAAGAATGCAGTACAATTGGTGTACGGCTAAGTTTTCAACAAGTGATACTGCATATGACCAAATTATCTCACGTCAGATTTCGCACGCCGCATCAACATGATTGTCAAATCGTTATCAAAAAGTATTCGTATCGATACAATTAACATAAATGCTATCAGGGTATACCGGCATCGATGCGGAATTGAATTAACGTTGAAACAAAGGCACTCGTGAATGATGATTTGTTGATTGTCGTTCAGAATGATTGCATTGATATTCGATAAAATGGTAATAGAATTTTTAAAAGAGTAGATGTCACTCTTCTTTCAAGTTCTGGTATGCAAATTATTAATTACCGCATATATGTAATATAATTTCTGTTAGCTAATTTGCTCTGCTACAGTCGATAGTTTTGAGCTATTCAAATAAAGCATTATCCAGTGCTATTCTTTTTGGATAATCTTTAATACAGGATGTATATAAGCGCGTAAATCCTTTCCTTATCAAAGATATTAATTATTTCAACGAACATCAAATGATATATGCAATGTGCAATTCTTCCATGCCTTGGCATGTTCGTTCCTGCTAGCTTCGGCGTTTTGGTATCCTGCAAAAAATGAGCCTCGAAGACATGCTTTGTAGGCAAAAATGGTGATCAACTGACGGAGAAAGCTCCTCTGAACCCGCGCAACGTCTTCAATGCTTATGCTAGAGAGCTATGTTTTCTTAATTAATTACTTACTAGAATTCTTATCTGTATTACGATTTATTACGATTTATTACGAACTATTTTTAACGCAAATTTTTCATGCGACATCACAACAGTGACTCGCAGTCCAACTATTGTCGGCGCGCTGAAAATGCTAAATTTGGAATCCCTGCTTAAGGGGGGATTCCAAACTTAGCATATTCAGTGCGCTGACAATAGTTGGACTGCGAGTCAAGCCGCGGCGGATAGCTGGGCCTGCCTCGGGGAAGTATCCAAAAGAAGTTTCCGAACCTAAGCAGTCACTTGCATCACAGTTATTTTCGCGGTCGTTGCTGGCAGCAAAGTGCTGAGTGTGTCCTGCGTAGCTATGTGCCTTTGTTAGCGTAGTCGTGGTGAAATCTTTGCCCTGTGGCGCAGAAAGCAGAAGCTTGGATGACTCATAAATGCTAGTAATTTCCTCTTCCTCTTCTTCAGCAGAGTTCATGAATCCCAAGTCCACGGCTGTCGCAGCAGCAAATGAGCTGGGAGAGGCAGGCTCGTCATCAGTAAGCATGTCAACAGATAGCTGTGACGGAAGATTCGGAGTGCAAAAAACATTATTGTAGGCAGAGGTGTGTCTTCTGTTACTTGCAAAGTATTCCGAAGTACTAGTAGTGCTTTGGAATACTTTGGAAGTAGCGGAAAGCTCGCCTCTCGGTAAGGATAAACCAAGCGGCGATGCGTGTCCGGAAACAGCGGCGACTGCGGTACCTTGTGCGGAAGTGGTTGAGTGTTTCTCAAACGACTTCAAGCGCGAGTTAACTGTCGACGCCACAGAAAGGGAAATGTCGCCAAGCACCATTGGCTTGCTTGGTGACGTTTCTCTCTCGGAACTCAAGTTCGCATTGCCCATACTGTATCTCAAATTCGGAAACGTCTGCGTAGGGCTCATGTCTTGACGGGGCGAAGATTCTGGAGACAAATAGTCCCACGCTTCATACACGCTTTTTGGAGACTTCAGCAAGGAGTGTCCAGACAGCTTGTTTGAAGAATAAAACTGATGATCTTCGGAATCGCTGCCCTGCCCTGTGGAGGAGTCCTTCGGAGTCGGCACGATCAGTGCGCGACTCCCGCCAACGACTAGCTGTGGCGAATGCACTTCTGAGAAAGACCCTGCAATATGAATGGATAAGTCTTTAAAGGTGGCAGTTGCGGCTTTGGCGGGGCTGGGGTTAAAGGGAGCGCAGGAGGCGGACAAGCTCGAATTTAACTTGATATCAAGCGTCGGCACATCCAAAAGGGCAGATGCGGTATTAGTCGCACCTGAAGAATGTATAGGAATTGGTGATAGAAGCGTCTTTACTTGCTGAAAATCAGGTGATAAGCTTTTGCCTCCAGCCAAAGAATGGAACGACGTCAAGCGAGGCCTCTTCGTGAAGTTGTTCAACGTGTCTTCAGCGCTGGCTCCGAAGTCTGCCAACTCACGCTTAGCTTTGGCGTGAGCAAATCCTGATAATGAAGACAGAGATTGTTCGGTCTGGACACGGCGGCACACTTGGACGTAATGCGACCAAAGGCTGGTCAAGCACTGATCGTGGCGCTGGTATTCATCCATTTGCGGCTGAGGTACGGAGTATTCACTCTCGACACAATCGCTGGGGTGTGACATAATTGGCCAGAACAAGCTATCAGAGACAATATCTTCCTTGTTTTTGCGCTTGTTTTTGAATTTGCACTGTATTATAGATGGTAGTGATCCAGTATTACCATATAAAAAAAATAGCGTGTCATGCACAGGAAAATTATTGGTTAGGAAAGCGAGTTAGATTGAACGGAATTGTTGCTTGCAGATATCGCGATATTAAGCAAGTAATGAACAAAATAATCTTACCTCGAAAGGGCTACGAATACTGGGGCAATGTAAATACACGCATCTATCTTTGTATGGACAGTAACCAGTTGCAATAAATGTGCGGCAAGGAAGCTGTCTAAATTTGCTTCCCCCGTTATTTATTCCACTTTCAGCAATATCAAATTGATTTTGTTCTGCTCTTGATCTAGCGATCATATTTTCCGAGCTTGGTGATGATGCTCGAGAACGAAAAGCTGGACTATTTCCACGCTCTGTGGTCTCAGGCAGAGAACTCGCACGATTTCCATAGCATAAAGATTTATTTACTTCTTTTTCCTTCTGGCTGGCTTTAATATCTTCATTAGAATATAAATTCGAAGACATTTCTGTCGTGTAAGTTAATAGAGATTTCATAGAAATTCTGTATCGTGAATAGAATATTAAGAAAAAAAAGTGTCTTAAATTGACACAAGCACTAGTTTTTAGCACAAAAAATGAACGCTTCTCTTATTTATCTAGGATAACCTTCGTGAATGCCACTCTGGAGTCTTGAGCCCGATTTACGAGTCAAAGTTCCCTTTGGGCCAAAATCGATTGAGGTTGGACACCTTTTTTCGTCGACCGTCAGTCGTTTTTTTTGTTCGGGTTCCTTGTGCAAAACCAAAAACGAAAACCAACTTCCCTCTTATGAACATTTTGGACAAGAAGAGGATAGAATTGCACATTTAAAAGTACTACCGATGCCTATTTCTTCTGAATGTATAGACTAGATTTGCTAATTTTTAACTCTGATCACAATTTCAGCGTTTTTGTGTGACATTTCCTTACCGGTCGCATCCTCATGCTGCTCCTATCTCCTTATTATGCGATTGTTTAAGTATCTTAAGCCATTAGTCATTTGAAGTACTCAGATTATACAAATATCAATATTGGAAGGAAAATTTTCTCATGTCGTATACTCCCACACCTATCTCGAAAACGACGTCAACATCTTTTCTTAGCCACCCTAAAACACCTAGCAACACCAGTGGTCAATCGGTTTTTATGGTAAGAAAAGGAAAAGGTACCACGATGATCGCACGGACCGATGCAAGTATTAGTGGTGTTTTTACAAGTGCCTCTGAATCTTCTGCTGACGGCGGGAACAATGCAATGCATTCTAATGCTCCTATTTACTATCAGGGCATAGTTCTCAGTCCAACAAAGGTGGCAAACGCTCTTCCCAAACCCGTTTGTGTCGGAGGAAGTAGTGCTACAGATTTGCAAGCGAAGTCATTACTACAATATAAGCAGAAGCAGGCTGAAGACATGTCTTCAGCTCAGAAACAGTTTGATTTACAATTTAAAAATCAAGAGAAGCGACAGCGGCAGGAGATTCAACAACTTCGTGAACGCCTGTTAAAGGAAAATGAAAAAGTGAAATTAAACGAGCCAACTGTGTCTCTTCGTAGCGCATTCTACATCGCAGATGGAAAATTGTGTCTTGATAAAGCATCTCTAAAAAACATACCGACCCGCGGTGTTGATGAGTGGAGTGGTAAGACCTCGACAGAAATAGTACCTCCTAGAATTGCAGCGGCTGAAAAAATCATTGTCAAAAAACGGATAATGCCCTTTTGGGCCCTCTGGAGACAGCGCTTACAGCATCAACATTTTTTTCAACAAAAGACCAAACTTGTTCACCAAATTTGCTGTAGATTTATTACAAGGTTATCTTGGCATCACTGGAAGCTGCTGATGATGAGGAGACGAGCGGTTCAAGGGCAGTGCCGCCGTTTACAACTGCGCACACTTTTCAGAGTCTGGCGGGACATCAGCTGCAAATCAAAAATAGAGAAATGTGAACAGTTTTTGCGAGAGAAAATAATGGAAAGGCACAAAAATACGCCAGCCGACAGACAGGGGCTAGTAAATTCTGAAACTCTAGCTGACAATCCTCTTGCAGACTTTAGCGTCATCATTCGCGACGTTGATTCCAGCAATAACATGTTGAACTCTCCTCGCCGTAGGCGTGGGCCTCCTCTGTCATTACATGCTCATGTCAACACTCCAACCGAGTCTGCGTCCCCGGCTTCAGCTTTGGTCAAGATCGTTGAAACACCAGCATTTGAAAATCCTCGCAAGAGAGCTAATGACGCCGGTAAATTGCGCACGATGTACCTAAAACAAGAGCAAAATGATCATTTACTTGTGCAAGAGAATTCCAGAAATAGAGTTGAGTTGGGAATGGATCCGAACTCTCAATGTGTTGGAACGAAAACAGCCTTGTATGTTTCGACCTCTTGTCTGCGCACGCAATCATCGGAATCCTTATTAGTACGACCTATTCGCCCCGCATGCGCTTTGCAGAGGTGGCATCAGTGGTGTATAACCAGATTTACTGCACAGAGCTTGCTGCAAGCTGCTGCTACGCACCGTGTAGTCTATCAGATGAGCCTTTGGTTTCGACTCTTACGAAAGGACATTGAAGTTCGGGACTTTGTTGAGTACGCAAGTGAAATGCCTTCACAATCACAAGCTGCTCTGCGGCGAAGCTTGAGTCGTTGGTATCGACGCACTTATTCAACAATCCGGCAAAAACAAGTGAATTTAAAAGTACATCGTGCTGCCGAGTTAACAAAGCTGTATTCAGCAGTCCGAATATGGCTATCTTTCAATGCGAACCAAAAGTTGCTTAGGTTGCAGTCTAAAACTATTATGGCTGGCCATTTAGGCTATATGGGTCAACAAATCGACTCAAGAATCCCAAGAAATCGGCCCTTTGGCGGAGATCGATTGCAAGACTCGGATCGCGTTCTTCAAACTTTAGATAAAGTTGATCGTTTCGCCATCATGTGTGGGGATTCTAGCAACTTCGCAAATAATAATCACAAGCGATATCAAATGAAACTCGGCATTACACGCTGGCTTGATTTTATGCGGGTTTCAATCAAGCAAGATCAGACACTTCGAGCAGTGGTAAAAGCTGATATCTACTACATCACGCCTATTGCGGTTAGATGCTTGGCAGAATGGCAAAACAGATGTGATAATATTATGTGGATTCACAGTGTAAGTGTCATTACCTATGTACTGAAGCATGGTCTCCATAGATTTCATTCATTATCCTACAATTATAAGCTGTTGCGTGCACCTTCAAATATACACTAACCTTAATTTCTCTGTGAAATATCTATGCCAAAAATATGCATTGCTATTTAGCGCATGATGCTAGCTGCTCAACATAATGATCAGCGACAACCAAAGCCAACGCGTATTGTGGCCGCATTTCGGAAATTGCAGCGAACTGCCACATTTCGATATAAGCAGTTGCGACTGCTCACTAAGTCTCGACAATCCTCATGGCTGCCGAACAAATCTGAGTTAGAGCAACAGTGGGACATAGCCGTCGGCATTTTAACTCGCATTTTTTCTAAAATGCAATTGCGGCTACATTGGGAATCTTGGAAGCGCAAAATTTCTCAATTAAATTCGCAGCTTATCTACAATGACTCAGAGAAAAATCAAGAGCACCGAGAGCTAGCACTGCTTAGAGGTTGGCAGAAATGGCGAGGCAGGCACTCGCGGGTCCACTTTCATCAATCGCGCCTTCTGCAAGGTCAGGAGTACTACATGCGTCGCTTGTTGTTAATAGCCCTAAGCATGATGCGAAATAATTGCAGCAACCATTTGCAAATAGAAACAGCGAAATCACCTGCAGTGATCCAGCGAAATCTAGTGTACGTGTCTCCGTCTACACCTGGTTCCGAGTCTTCTCTAGATTGTTCTCGCTCTTCCAGTTCTCTTAGTAATGTTGGTACCACTGTTTCTGCTAGCCCGTTTGTTTATTCAACAAAAGTACTCAGCGGAAGTGGCGACGAGATCGGCATTCTCGATGAAGCTGATAATGACTCTCTGTTATTGTCGGTTTCGCCATCATCTACGCGACCGTCGACTCCAGTGGTAGATGCAGTGTTAGAGTTGGAATCTTCATCGCGGTTGAAAGCATCAACTGGTGCCAAAACGCCAGAAGAAAATAACGCTTTTGGTACTTTTTCATCTCCAATTCCTTTGCCGCACAACTATTACTTCACCTCGCCTTCTACGCCAACACATAGCTCTGATGTGCCTCTCCGTCTGGAAGAGCGACAAGCACTAATACAAAATGCTGACTCTGAAGCTAGTTACACCACCGCAGTTGTGTCTTCAGTTGCTAGCAGCCATGTTGTCACAAATACGGAGACTCCTCCGAAAAGAACGATAGATGACAGCATTCTGTTTAACTATTCTCCAGAAAACGATGCAGTCACGATCCAGTCCCCATCGATAAATGATTCCACGGCTCATGTTGAGCAAAGGTCCGCTGCTAATGCCAGTTTACCTCGTTTACAGACACCACCCCCTAAAGTGGTGCCTATGAAATCCAAGCAAACCTCTCCTCTTCAGATAAGTTTGGTTGTGACTGATTCAGATCATTCGCCTGCAGCTAATGAAAATTTATACCCTCAACCTTTGAAGCTGGCAAAGCCTATAAAGTCACCTATCAGCGCGAATGTTAAAGCAGCGATGGGTCGGCGTTTAATGCAAAGTCGCCTTGTGCATGCGCCGCCCAATAAGCCTTCCGGTATTTCAAAAGGTATAGTCCATGTTCAGTCCGAAAACTCCGACAATGCAGTCCCTCCGCAAGATCTCCCAAAGAAAGTTGAAACAAATTTAGAAGCTGTCACGGAAATTGCGGCAGCCTCCGCTAACATCGCTTCACTTTTACCGCGCCCTCCTCCAAAGCCAGCGCGACGACGAAGCATAGAAGAATTGATGTCAACTGTTTAATTTATACCAAATATATATAATTACCCTTTTCTTAGTGATTTGCCATGTTTTTTAATTTCTTATTCTAAGAAATTATATTTGTATAATGTATTGTCGGTAGCAGACATCACTAGTTCGAGTTGTTTCACAACGGTGAGATACATAAGACTTATCATATTTGATCCCACTTCTTCAGGAATTAGAAAGCACGGCCAGGTCTTTGTGGCTGGCTGTGCTACTGCCTTTCTCAAAGGCGCTCAGCACGCTATTCATAGCGCGTTTCTTCAGAATCTGCGTCTCTGTTAGCTGCTTTTTGCACAACTGCAACTCCATGTGGGCCGCTCGATATCCCGTTTTCGCCTCGTCCAGCCGAATGCGCATGCCGGATATGACCGACGTTAGACCTGTAAGCTGTTCAGTAGATTTATCACTCAATGTAGCAGCGGCAACAACTTTGCTTGAATCTGAATCTGCAATACCATTTTCTTCTAGCTGTGGTGCTGGATCTGAGGATTGTTGTGCAGAAAGTTGCTGTTTTCGACGCAACTCAGCCTCTTCCTCCAGGTAGACGGCCAAAGATGACTGCAGCTCATCAATCTCTGCCTTACGGCGATTGAGCAAAGAGGCTACCTCCCGCTGTCTTGCCTTTTCCACATGTACAGTGCGGCGAATGTCTTCGTAAGCATCATGCAGCACCTTGCCTGCACCCGCTTTAAAAGCTTCGAACTGCGCCGCAGTGTCTTCACCGCTGCTCGAAAAAGCAGGCGTGTCCTCGTCTGCAGCGTCCGAGAAAACTTGTGCTTGAGATTTATTTCCTGTAGGCGCAACCCAGGCTGCAGGTAGCACGAAGGCTTTGGGGTTAGTGGGGTCGGTTCCCTCTGCAGGGTAGACCGTGGCCGCAGCGTTGCTTGCCGGAGGTGCTTCGCTTCGCGCACTCTGCGCTGACAGCAACGAAACTTTCGAGCCCGATAACCTATGCGCTGCAAACTTTCCATCTGATTGCAAAGGAGGCAGTTCCAATACTCCAATACTGTTGCGATTATTGCCAGGTGCAGCAGGTGAAAGCACTTCATCGCCTTCATAATTGGAAGGGTAGATCCAGGCCTCCTTGCGCGGAAGTGGTTCGGCCAATGCATTGGTAGCATGAGGAGCAAGTAATGCTCTTCCGCCATTACTTGCAACAGTGCCTAACTGACTTGATCTTAACCGCTCGGAGGTGCGCTGCATGACTTCAGACACCAGCGCAGCGTCACCATCGCAAGCCTCCCATATAGCTGCCCGCAGTGTGCCCACCAGCTGCTGCATATGCGATACAGATCGAATCTCTAAGTCCTCGGGGAGAGAAAACGGACTCTCCTTCTTTCTTGGATCTACTGAGCCGTCGCTGGCAGGGCCACCACCTAGCACGAGCTCGCTGGCCTGATCGGCTACCCAAGCTTTCTGTGTAAATGTCAGCGTCGGCAAGTACGCCTCTACTCCTGTGATGTGATCTCTCATTATTAGTTCCCGTTTTAGTTGGTTAATTTGCTTTACAAGCGCTGCAGATGCAGGCTCCTTGGTCGACAGGCTGTTGCGCACTGGAGTGTTCTCAATGTTTTTCATACGTGCGCTGAACCGCAATGTGCTCAGTGTTTCCCAGTCATGTGCGACGTGAGGCCATACGCATGCTACAAGACATGTGTTACAATTACCCCCCAAAGAATCTTTGAGCAAATGCGTCAGTTTAGACTGCCGGTAAGGAATGTGCTCTCGCTTCTGTTGGGTGAGCGCAACCACCACCTGCTCCAGGTAGGACAGCGATCGGTTGATGTAAGTGGCCTCTTTCTGCACGACACCGCTAGAACCGGTTTTCCCTGTCCGCTCACTGCCTGCTAAATCCACCAAGTGCACCTTGCTCTGTATGACCTCTGGATCCACGTCCGCAGGCGCGTTGGTACCGACCTGCCCTCCCATAGACTTACGTGCGTGCTGTCGGCCGTCCGGCACCACCACGGCTCCTCCTGCGCGCACCCGGTCTATATAGAATGTATAAACAACATGAGATCGGCTAGAGTTGCGGTTGAGCTGGTGCTCCGCTACTGAACGATTGCGGTGCGCCATCAGAAAGAAAGTGAAGGCATCCTCTTCGGACGCCAAGGGCATAACGTACAGAGCAGGTATTAGCACTCCCTGTCCAGGGACCTCCACGATGCTTAGCTTAGGAATAGCTGGAGCATTAATGGTAGATGCTGCAACTGGTTCACGCAGCAGATCAATTAATTGTTCATTGTATATTTCCATTATTGACAGACGGATGGAGACTGTATCGGGCAACTTGCGCGCATTGGCAAACAAATATGAAGATACGCGCATACAAAGACCTCTATCTTTATCATAATCTTCCACATCTACTGGTCCAGACATGGTGTGGGTCTTTCCCGCACCCGTCTGACCATATGCAAAAATAGACCCATTGAATCCATCGAGTACGTCTTTACATATGGGAACTGCGCATGTATTAAAAATATCCTCTTGTGTCGCAGAGCTGCCAAATAAATGATCAAAAGTGAACTCGTGTCTCTGTCCCCCAACGGATAAATGCAAGGATCCAGTTTGTCCCTGCATTGAAAAGTCCTTCATTGATTGTTCAGCCGATTCAGGACGAGAGCGAATAGCTACTCTGACAGTTGGCATTTCACTCGCTGTTCAGCTAAAATGTTTAAAAGCGCTAAAATTTAGTGGATACTTTATAAGGGTTCAGATCCTAATTAAATACGATGTTCCGAACAAGTTGATCGGTTAGGCCGTCAAGTTAGTGGGTGAATCGGCAATATAATTTAAACCTAATATTAGATTTTTTATAAACAATTAGATTGCAGTCTAGTGCCAAAGAACTATCTTTTTGTTGAACTTGTATCAATCACGTCAACCACGTCCAGGAAGGCCTTCATTTGGATGCTTCATTCCGGGCATTCAAAAAATACATGACCGCTGCCGAAAAAAGACAGTCTCCCCAGGCATCCGATCATCAGCGGTGTGTCTGCGATTTTAATAAATGAGTTCAACGCGTAGAACTCGTTCTTCGCTCGCTATCAATGCGAATGATGCCGAGAACGTCAGTCCGGCACGTGAAAACATAAAGAAGCCTGTGTCTCCTGTTTTCTCAGCAGTGAAGGTAAAGTCCATGGTTGAAGCTATTAATTTGCGTCAAGAATCAGTATCCACCATTGCTATTAATCTAGATGCTGCTATTTTACAATCAAATACTGGTGAAGTGTCTGAAAAAGGAGAAGACGAAATTGTTGAAGAATTAGGCTTCGAATCGAAGCCTGAAGACCTTGAATACAATTTATTGTCAGATTCAGATAATGTTGAAGATAAGGAAATCACTAAAAATAGCCCTAATGATAATATTATCGTTTATGAGCCCGCAACTAACGGAAAAGAGCTGCCGTCAGCACCTAATGATCATGTCTTTACAATAAGCGCAGCGGACATACTTCCGCCGATGCCCCCTGTCGATAATACTTCTATTCACGTTACATTGTCTCAAATTTCTACTTCAAGTGAGGCAATAGCTTCCGTTGAAACTGTAGTTTCTAGTCTTTCATCTTCTGATTCTGCACTTATCTCAGCAACGTCGATGTCGAATAACGTTGAGCAGGTAACTACAGTCAAAAATTCGCGCCTCGTAGCAAAAACCATCGTAAACGATTCACTTGCAATTGGGAACAATAATAAGCAAGCTAATAACATTTCTATGCCCATTGCTCCTGCAACTAATGCACAACGCTCTGAATTAAAACCGAGCGAAGCCACGGCCGCCTCGTCTTTGCAAAACAGCAGAGTTCGAACTAGTACACATCTTCAGCAGTCGCATGCAAAATCTAGTCTAAATGCTGCATCAGTTGGCAATGTGGCTAATGCACTGCCAAAATCCCGCGCGTCTGTGAAAACAGATAGTACATTACCTGCCAACGTGAAGCCTATCACAGCGAAATGCACAGAACGTCCGACGACCGCTACCTCATTTGAGAGTAGAAATCAGGGACTATCTGCGCGAGATGCTGCTCGTATTGCAAAAGAAGCCGCTACAGCTGATCGCATCAAAAAAGTAGCCGAGTTGCGAACGAAATGGAAAGAAGAGCGCACACAGAAAATCAGCGCGAACAAGGCAAATCGTGAAACAGAGTTGATTCAGTTAAAACAACTAAGCAACAAAGCATCTGAGCAACGACGAATTCAGTTGGAAACGCAGCGCAAGATTCAAGATGAAGAAAAGCAGAGATTAAAGCTTTCCTTGCAGGAGAAACATACCGACCGCTTAAAGCAAGCCGAGACCTTGCAACGCCAAGCCAAGGATGCACAGCGCAAGCTAGCGTTGCAAAAACAGAAAGACGCCAAGGCTATTGCAGAGGCAGAAATGCAACAAGAGCAGCAGCGCAAGCAAGAGCTTGCAGATATGCTGCAGACCCGTCGAGACGACCACTTGCTCATGAAAGAGGCAAAGAAGCTTGATGAAGAGGAGCAGCGGCAAGCTATGGTGGCTCGTGGGGCCTCTGCTCTGCAACAAAAAGAGATCGCTGCTAAGCTGCTGGAAGTCAAGAAGAAGCAAGAAGCGGATCTTATGGACATTCGCAAGCAGAACAGAGAGGATGACCGTAAGGTCAAGGAAAACCAGCGTCGGAGTCGCAGAGAGAGCCTTTCAGGTCGTCTGGATGCTTGGAGATCGCAACGCGCTGTTGAAAAGAAACTGCAAGATAATGAAAACCAACGTGTATTAGATCAGCTTAACAGTAGACATGATGACTGGCAGGCTGTGCAAGCGTACAAGAACGATGAGGCATCGCAGCGCAGACAGTCCCTGGCAGGTAGACTGGACAAATGGCGTGCGGAACGCAAGCAATGTTCGGAGCAGCAAGAACAAGCAGAGGAAGCACAGCAGTTAGAACGTGAGCTTAAAAATGCAGAAATCGAAGATATCAAAAAGCATCATGCGTCTCTCGCCTCTAATCGCAGAGAGTCCCTTGCGCAGCGCCTGGACAAGGCCCGTCAAGACCACGACAAAGAACAGGCGCAGCAGGCAGTCAGAAAAGAGCTTGAAGACGAGGCACGACGCATTGCAGAGCAAGATCGAGAAGACGTGCGCAAGCATAAATCTATGGTCTTAGCAGCGCGAAGACAGGTAAGACTGACATGCTGTGCGGCGCATCTAGTAATGAATGGCCTGTGTATCTCCTTGATCCCGCACTTAACATGCAAACGATAAGATAACTCACAATTTCACCTCTTTATTAACTTAAATCTATCTCTTGAATGCTTGCATTTCAATCATTTTTTCTACAATCCGTGCCTCTCGTTGACCACACGCATGGCAGTCCCTCGAATATCGCACTCAGCGTGCACAGCAACAGCAAGTCATCAACAAAGAGACCGAAGCTTTTGCGAAAGAAATGCAAGCACAAGACTATGAGCTAACAACACAAGCATGGCAGGATGTAAAGGAATATCAAGAAAAGTGCCGCGCCAGAGACAGACTTAGTTTGGCAAATAAAATCATCGAGTCCCGTAAGCACCAGGAGCAAGCTCTGCAAGCACACCGCGCTGCATTGGATTGTTTACACGAAGATTTAGAAAAGAAGCGTATGGATTGGTTGGAGGTACGCGAGTCTCGTAAGAGGGATGAGCAACGATCCAGAATGAGCATCGGACTTCGCCTTGATTCATGGCGCCAGCAACGAGTGGCTGAAGCGAAGCTGGAGACAGTGTTGGCTGCGCGCGCAGATGAAGAGGCGCGCTTGCGCGAGTTGGATCGAGAAGCGGTGAGTACTCACCTGAAGCAACTTGATCGACAGCATTTGTTTGACAATGCAAAGTTCTTGTTTTAGGAACCAATGCTGATTCAAGCTATGTTCGCAAACTGTTCATAGGCGATTTCCATTAAAATAGGCACATTTTCGATAGTAAGCTCATAAACACATATAAACAAACATCTACATTTAACGTTTCAGATTACACAGACGTCAGACAAATCCTTTCTATTCCATAATTTAAGCTAAAAGTTACTGGCGTCGTCGTTTCAAAAGCAGAAGCCGCACCGCAGGATTCCTATAAAATAGGCTTAGTTCGAAATCTTCGGTCTCGCCACTAATGGGGTCTTCTCTACATGCCGATATAAAGCCATCTTTAACGACATCTCTTTCCTCTATCTGAAAATAAAGTGCTAGGCGGGCAATGAAAGAATCTTCGTGCTCATATTTCCGTCGCTCAAAACAGAACACTATTTCTGCTTTAGATTCAATTGGAACGACAGAAAGAATTGTATTCAAAAAAAGGTCCTCAATATCATCGCGAATAGCAATAAATAGCAGATCGCTGAAAATCACGATATCCAGATTTTCGATTCTAGAGCCTTGAAGTAAAGAACCTATGACCTCTGCAGGATCTCCCCATTTATATTCAACTGTGCGCATACTTCCCCTTCCAGTGTACACGCTAGCGTTAAATTCGCAATTTTTCTCCAAAAGGGGATATGCTAGATTGAACTCAGTTGCTACTACTTCAGCACCCATACAAGCGGCGCAACAACTTAAATATCCATTTCCGCTCGAAACGTCAAGAACTTTCAGAGCTTCCGGAAATTTCTTGTATAGACGCTCTTTGTTGAGAAATGCTTTTGTCACCAAAGCTGCGTTCCATATCATAAATGCAGTGCTATTATTGGCTAAACCAGCTGGATGTACTAAACGCAGCTTATTGATGTACGAGTTCGACGTTGTTTGATAATCCATTTCCATTTCGGCATCACTTTTAGCTGCAATAAGATCGCTATTGCACGCCTCCATATTATTCTCTTTTCAGTGGGGTTAGGGTCAGGGTTTAGAATGTTTGGACGATGGCAGAAAGTGCATTTTTTGGGCGCAAAAAATGCACTTTTTTTGAATATAAAATCCTCTGATCAGCATTCGCAATTGTATACCATTCTTATTATAGCAGCATAAAGCCATGGGAATTCACGGGTTAATGAAACTGCTGAGTGAGGAATGCCCTGAAGCTATCAAGGAGCATGATGGATTCGCTCCTCTCACTGGGCGCAAGATTGCCATTGATGCTTCAATGGCGATGTATCAATTCCTTGTCGCCGTTCGTTCCACTGGGGGAGGGGGGCCAAATGTACAGTTAACAAATGAGGCTGGAGAAGTAACATCTCATATACAAGGAATGTTTAATCGCACGATTCGCATGATGGAAGGAGGCTTGAAACCATTGTACGTCTTTGATGGTAAGCCTCCTAATATGAAATCTGGTGAATTAGCGAAACGTATAGCCAAACGTGCAAAAGCTGAAAGTGATTTAGCTGCTGCTAAAGAAGCCGGCAAAGCAGAGGATGAGGATAGATTTTCTCGAAGACTTGTGAAAGTTACCAAACAGCATAATGAAGACTGTAAAACACTTTTGCGTCTGATGGGTGTTCCTGTTGTTGATGCTCCTTGTGAAGCAGAGGCGCAATGCGCGGAGTTATCCAAGGCAGGGGTTGTATGGGCTACAGCAACAGAGGATATGGATGCATTAACTTTTCGCACGCCTAAATTAGTGCGTAAACTGACTTATTCGCAGAGCTCCAAAGATAAGACACAGCCCATTGTGGAAATCGATTGTGAGAAAGTTCTTAGTGGCATGGGGCTTTCCTATGAGCAGTTTGTGGACTTGTGCATTTTATGCGGCTGTGACTACTGCAACACGATCAAGGGCATCGGTCCGAAAAACGCACTCAAGCTCATTCGCGAGTTCAAAAACATTGAGTCTATTCTTGTCCATTTGGAAAAAGGCAAAAAGTACGATATTCCTGCTGATTGGAAAGAGCAGCGGGTCAGCAAGAAGGCCATGGCCATGGCTGAAAAGGTCATGGAAGAAGCTCGAATTGCGCGTGAACAAAAAGAAGCACAGGAACAGAAAGAGCGCTGTGAAGCGGCGTTGGCCACTGCGCTGTTGCCCACGGTGCAAGGTTTTTCTTCCGGCATGGATGGTGCGGATACCATTCAAGCAGATCAAGGCGTCAATGTCCCGGCAGAAGCGTCAAGCACGCTAGAAGATGACGCAGTGGTGCTGGTGCCCGGTGCTGACGACGACTCCGCCGATGAAGGCAATGACGCACCATCGAATCAAGAAAGCAATGCTGACATCAAGCCTACAGAGTCGCAGGAAGAGGAGGAGATTGCGGAGGATGATCTGGAGATTATTCCTCCCCATTTCGTGCAGGCGCGACAGCTCTTCATCAAGGCCGACGTCACGCCGGCTGCTCAACTAGAGATCAAGTGGGCTGAGCCGAATATCCAAGATCTCAAAGCATATTTAGTCGAGAAGTGTGGTTTCAATACTGATCGCGTTCAATCAGGTATCGATCGCCTCGTGAAAGCGCAGCAGAAGAAGTCCCAGCAGCGTATGGACTCCTTCTTCACTGCACTACCCAGCACCTCCAGCACATCCGGTGGCACAGCCAAGAGAAAAGCCGATGAAAAGCAGAGTGCAAAGGGACCTGTGAAGAAAGGCGCTTTTGCCAAGAAACGCTAATGTGTTTATTACCATATATATACTACGTACATTAAAATTAACATGTAACATTTCTCGCTCCTTCTCGTTCGGTAATGGGAGCCAAAGTAGTGCGGACGATGGATGCATATTCCCGTGTTCTTTTAAGCTTTCGGAAACAGCAGCTCCATATGTTCTCCCGCATGCTCCAGTCCCTCTTTGAAGGCAAGGGACGAGGCTTTTTTGACGCGTCCGTATCCTCGTTGTTGTTCAACGTCCATTTTGTGAGCGGCACTCACTAAACCATCTACATTTCGGCTCGTGCGGGCTACAGATTGGTATTCTGCTTCCTCGTTCAGCTCTGGATCTTGCGCCTTTCGCTCGTCATCGTCTTCGGGATGCTCATCTGCTTCTTGCATTTCTACCGGCTCGCCGCGGTTGCTTGAATTACGATCAGAATTGTTTCTGAACGCTGCCGCAGGCGGATCCAGACCTTCCATATGGCTACCCTCCCATCGATCCATTCCCACGGAATATATGGGAGTCATCTCTAAGATGTTGGGCATGTCGAAGTTGAAATCGTCCATGCGGAGGCCGAAGTGCATATCCACAGGAGCCAAGACCGTTTCTGCGACGGCAGCGGAATTAGGACGACTTAGAACCTTTTCTGTGCCTGCAGTGATAACTCGCGAGGCGGTTTCAATCGCCATGGCGATCGGTGGACGCGCCACAGTCTCGTTCGCAGAAGCGGGACGACTTAATACTTGTGCTGTACCTGCGTTAACAGCATTTGAAGCTGTTGCAACAGCCATCGATTTAAGTGTCTGTTCATTGACTTGGTCTGCCGAGGCGGCATCTGTGGAGGAGACTACTGCCTGTGTCACTTTGATCATTGACTCGATGAACGCTTTGTGCTTGAGCCCATCATCGCGTAAGCGAGAGACGGTGGAAGAAGCTTCCTCTTTCAATCCAGACTGCAATGAGGGACTGTTAGCAGGATTCTGCGCGGCCACATTATCTTTAATCGAATCTGTCTGCCATTCTGTAATAGATAGACTATCATCCCCCATATCCGTCTTGTTCTTCCGAGCCACTTTGCTGCTGCTTGACGGCTTCACATAGCTCGTGCTATTAGTTCCTAGGTCTCCAGATTCTTGCATTTGCCAAGTGATAGGCTGTCCGACTGGATAATAAATACGTCGCGCACGCTCCACTTGTGGCACACTGTGTTGGCCGTTGTAAGTGAAGCCTTCAGTGATCAGGGTTTTTTCTGCCGTTTTAGTGATGCGTTCTAACTTTCGCACCGCATGCAACACTTTCCTGCCACGTAATTCATCTGTATGCTGAAGATCATCGGCAATCTTGTTGATATCTTCGTGTTCCAGTCGCCTCGGCATATCTGGCGTTGATAGCCGTTGGAACACAACTTTATGCAGACATGTCTCGTCGTCACGAGATTGGTGTTTCGGAGACAGACCTCGGCGAGTCGGGCATTCAGGCATGGAGTACGCGCAATCGCTTCTAAAACTTTGTCCGAATTGTGAAGATAATGGGCGAACATTGGCTACAGGTGATAGCCCCCCCGACCGAGGCCCCTTGATCTCATCGCCAGACCAATACTTGGGAACACTGACTTGACCAGGACCGGCTAGCACAACCCCGGCTTTCGTTTTATACATAGCGTATTCTCGGTCTCGGCCTGATTCATGTCCAGTAGTCTTCGGACGGTTCCAGCCATCACTGTAATTGCGCACTTTGTTTGACAGTGCTGCTCCAAATGTACCGCCTGGGCTCCGGTTCTTCGCTGCGTTTTCCATGCCTGCGTTTGATGCCTCAGCTGTATTCGGACGTGAGTCGCCGCGGCTTTTGTCGAGCGCTTCTGGTGATGTACGGCGAGCAGCACTTTTCCAATGGTCGGCATGGTCGTGGGTCATGTAGCGTTGTTTCTCGTTGCGAAGAATCGATACTGCATCGTAAGCTAAAGTCTTCAAATGCTCACAATCTGCAATGCTTACTGATCCTGTACCGTCAGCGTTGACCAAGTCGGCAAGTCCATCAACAGATATCCGAAGCAGCTCTTCGGCGCCCTGCATAGATGCAACCTCTTTTGTGACTTTTGGAGAAGCCATGATGAGGGAGGATACTGCTGAAATGCATTTCTGAAATGAGTAGATAAGGCCCTGCAACTGCTCGGATGATATGCCCGCTCGCTCTAACTTCCGTGAAACTCTTTCATCAACAGCATTCTTAGTTGTTTCATGCGCTGAAACTTCTGGATTCTTCAGCCCAACTGCATCGCTTTTATCGAAATAGCGAATGTTTCGGGCCAAAAAACGCAATAAGATTTTGACTCCTGCCCATTCTTCGTGAAGACCTTTTCTGTCCCCAATGTCATCGAGTGAAGGAACACTCTGTGCTGGAGCCGGAGCAGCGGCTTTCTTCTTGCTGCTTTCGCCAGAGCTACCGGCCGCAGATCCTTGCGTATCATCCACCCCTCGCAAGGAACACGTCGGCGTACGCGCCGTCTTGTATGCATAACTGGCCCTAACAGATGATACTGATGCGTCCAAAACCCCGCTGGCTCCAGAAGCCAATATTTCGTCCTCCAAAGTCATTGCGAGGACGATCTCTGCGCAGCCCGCCATGGAAACACTGCTGTTTTCTCGAGCAGCAACGGTCAGAATGTAAGATAGGCAGCTAGCAGTCGCTTCCCCCTTGCCGCCATCTTTCAAACCTTTCGAATCTTTACGAAGCGTTCTATCGTTCTGTGGGCAATAGACACCAAGGCGCTTCGCTATGAGGGGGAACGATGACGTGGAAGCAAAGGCATTTTGCAAGCTGTTTTCAAGAGGCGTTTTCACACGCTTGGCAGGTTTGGCACTGCTCACTCGGTCTGCACCGTCGGAAGCTGGCACTTCTTTTCCAGCATTAATTCTATGGACTGCAGCAGCTCCAATTGTGTCAGCTCTTTCCCCACTTGACTCTCGTTTTGCACTTTTGGCGTCAGTGCCGTCGTGTGCGGTGCTTGGTGGCTGCAGCATTCTTCTGGCAGACTCCCCACACACCGTAACCAGCAATGCAAGCAGTGTTAAAGACAACTGTTGTACACTTGGTACAAGTGACTTCACTAATAGGGTCACACACATGGCAGCACTTTTACCAGAATCAGAAAAAGCATGCAAAGCTAGGGTAAATGACTCGATCACCGATTGCAAAGCTCGACGTTCGGCAGCCGCAGCAACTCTGCGCTGCGCCACTGCTTGTAGTGCAGCCGAACGAGCTAGTTTCGATGATTGTTGGGGAGATTCGCTTTCTTTCGCACCTGAAGCTGCAGCACCAGTAGCACTGCCTGTCAAGCTGTCTTCATCGCAGTATTCCTTATCTCCTTCTACACTATTACTTCTGCTCAATTCAAGAGGTTGTCTACTGTTTTCGCGACGAGCATAAGGGAACGAACCAGGAATAGTATCCGTTGCAAGGTCAGCATCCCGTATTCGGAGTGCTTCCATGGCTGACAAGGCATTGCTCAGCTTATTTCGAAGTAAATTAACGCATACAATAAGAAGTGCGAGAGAAGCGCGAATGAGCTCGGTTTTATCCAAATGCGATTTCATCATGTTTATAATGTGTTTTGGGCCTCCGTGTTTAATAAATGTCTGTAAAGATGCATGTTGATCATCAGCAATTGATAAAGGTACAGTGGCACCATTTACCAATGCCAATGTAATAAATGCAGATAAAAAATATCGAAATCGTTCTTCTAATTTCTTGCCTAGCTTTTCTCCTGTCGTCTCTCCGAACAAAGATCTCTTTGACAAGAGATAAATCGCACGATCCAGGATTGGATGCGTGAAACTTGGTTGATCCTTTTGCATGATGGGCTCGTCAGATCCAATCCTATTTTCACAGCAGATAAAGCAAATATATGCTTCAAAATTGGGGGAAAAATCGCTATTCGATCCACTGTTTGATGCGGACTCCTTGCTTGATCAACTCTGCGTTTTCTGTGGGCTGGCTGGAGTTGGTAGCTCCCATCAATTTAGAAAAGTGACTAGGGTTTGGTGGTTGGTAACCTCATTTTCGAGGTGCAGAAGTATGTCCGCTGACGTGAAGGCAGAGTCAGAGGAAGCAATATGCCGTGTATGCCATTGCGACGGCAGCAAAGAGGCTCCTCTTTATCATCCCTGTAAATGTTCTGGATCTATTCGATACGTACATCAAGATTGCTTACTCCAATGGCTCAAACATAAAGGGGGAGATGAGAAACGATGCGAGTTGTGTGGTAGTGAGTTTCACTTCAGAAGTATATACCGTGAGGGAGGAATGTCCCCACCTTCTTTATCTTTAAAAGACTTCACGTCCGCTGTGGCGCCGCGATTGCTTGGTCATCTGGTGAGCGCATCAGGGGTGTTTGTCTCTATCTTATTGTGGTTGGTATTTCTACCACTTTTCTCTTCGCTATGGCTTGATATTTGTTGTGTCATTGTAGCTGAACGGGAATCGTATTGGAACTTGCGGAGTTTGCGCTTGGATACATCGCTGGACGCATTACAGCTTTTAGCTTGCTGGTGGAATGGATGTCTGACCACAACATTGACATTATTTTTTGGTCTTGGTGCGCTTCAAACAATAGAATACATTCTGGTTGAGCTCTTGCGACTTCAACCTGAACAGGAAGTGAGGATTGTACCCCCGCTTCATAATGGAAATAATGTAGCCGGGCTTGAAAATGAAGCCCAGCGACCGATTCGTGGATTATTAAGACGACTTGCAGGTTTTCAAAATCAAGCCGCGGCTCAAAATATAGCCCCAGCTGAGGAAGCAGCTGCTAATCGAGCTGTCGCAGGTAGGGATGGGCGCGCCCTTGATGTGAATCCAACAAAATTGTTACACGTGCTCGTGTTTGTCGCAACTATTCTGATTTGTGCTACGGTATTACCTGTGCTTATTGGTCGCGGTTTGCTATGGTGGACTGGTGTGCCGAGTTGGGTGGAAAGAGCGAGTAGGAAATATATTCTGGAAATCGCATCCGTACATGAGGCTGAATGGCTTGATGCCAAGTTGTTATTGGAGTTTTTCTCACCGAGCAATTCTCTTCTTGTCCAAAAGTTTTCTAGGGCTCAAGTTGAAGCCATGAGTGCAACTGCCATTGTGGAGCATTTTTGGCCACAGGTGTTGCTGATGCTAGAAGCCTTCGCCGGCATCGCGTTCATAGTGACATTAACAGGCTTGTGTGCGGTAGGTGCGGTGATTATGCGTTTTAGCGAAGTGCCTCCCCCAAATGGAATCGAATCAGCTGCTGGGGTGTTTCCAGTTGTGGTAGAAGGCTTTGAACAACCTGGTGCTGCTGTTGGCGGCGTACCAGAAGGTGGGGCAGGCGAAAGACCTGTATTTCGCTTCAGTGCTTGGCTCAAGACAGGAATGGCTGTTGCTTTTGATGGAATCCTCCTTCCTCAGGCAGCAGGCTGGTTGATCGGCATTCTTACACTGCGCGTATTTCGGTCGAGTCTGCAAGACCGCATAAACTTTTGTTCGGAGATGCCAATCATCTGTGGAATCGCACATTGGGTGGTGGGATTTGCGTTCATCCTATATATCGCGCAAATTCTGTTGGAACTGCGCGAACTTTTGCATCCAGAAGTGCTGGCAAATTTTTTGCCAGAACGCCATTTGGATCGGGAAGAGAATCCTGTAGATTTTTTCGCTCGCCGCAGCTTCATGACCTTGTTGCGCAAGCAGATCACAAGCTCCTGTATTGTACTTGTCGCGATATTTGTTGCAGTGCTCGCACCCGTTCAGATAGGGCACTTGATCTTGCCAGGAATGCTTTCTCCGCTTCGTTTGAGCTTCAGCTCCATAGGTGCGGAGGCTCAACTACCCCTGGAAATTGTTGTCTTCCATCTGATCGTCCCAATACTACTAGAGCGACTGCGGCATCGCGAGCATGTGCGCAAGGTGTTAGAAGTGCTTCTCTCTACCTCTTGCAGCTTGCTGGATTTAAAGGACTTGCTAGATCCTGATGCCGCTGCTCGCGAGGCTGAGCGTGTGGAGCTGGCGCGGTGGCAGCTGGATGACCCCCCTTTGCCACGTGAGAACGCGGGTATCGGAGCGAGAGTAGCAGAAAATATAAACGCTAGGGTACCTATTCCTGATGCAGCACGTCCTCTCCTTGAGCCTCCAGTGCCGCAAATTGCAACCGCTGACGAAGCGCGGCTGGTGTTGCCAGCAACGTTGCTGGAACCTCCCATCGCTCCTGAAAGTGTAACTGATTCAGCTGCATCCGCATCAGTGAATCAGATAGAATATGCGCCTGAAGGTATTGTTTCAGAATTGTCACATCTATCAGCATGTGATGAGGTGCATGCCGAGTCAAGCAACGGCTCTGCTCTGATGGAGCACAATGACGCAGCTGCTCTGGCACCTGAAGTACAATTAAAAGATGATGTTCAGTGCGTACAAAAAGTTGTAAACCCATATGCAACGTGCTGGGATGTAGATTCAGACCATAGTGACGACGAGATGGATCACATTTTTGCATATATTCGCGCACATAGTCCGAGTCCCTCTCATGCACGCCGCCGCCCTGAGAAATCTGTCGAAGACCCATCTGTTTCAGTGCCGGCCTCGATTGGACTGGAAATGAAAGGTATCTCAGCTAAGGAAAACTTCGAAGATAGCGCGCTCAATGATTCACTTATATTGAACTTGTCGGCTGCCGCACACACAGATGATACTGATTCGAGCGCGGTCCTGCTCTCCGGCACTTGTGTGCCTGCGATGAAGAAAGAATGCCTATTACAAGCACCAGAAGAAGTGCCCAATCTGGAAGAAGACCCTGCCACAGCTGCAGTACCAAATGATGCGCAGGATGCAATGCAAGAGATAATGGCCGAAATTGTGCAAGATGAGGTGCGAGATGCCATTGAGGATGCAGTGTTAGAATCTGTACTGGATGTCGTCCCGGATTTCGCAACGCGAGCCATTCACCGTCCATCCGCGGAAGAACGCGAGTCTTCATGGATGCGTGGCATTCCTCGCCCATTTCGCATCGCTGTTCTGTGTGGAACGTGTGCAG
>JACCDO010604661.1_pt1 | contig 26766 bp, 22 predicted proteins | sample 7446101 | NCBI WGS metagenome assembly JACCDO01 (sample SAMN15323440, study PRJNA562643) | freshwater metagenome | isolation source: river surface water | place: USA:Blue River Watershed | collected 2017-08-16 | reverse complement strand
CTCATAACTATGGTCGCCATCCACAAATATACAGTCTAAACTCCCATCTGGAATCTGAGAATCCGTGACGTCCACACTTTTCACTCTGTGCCAAAGATAATTGGATGACCACGGCGCCAATTCTTCCTTTATTAAATCGTGCAATTCGTCAAATGGTTTTGCGCCAGGAACCCGTGTTTCGCAATTGCAAATCTCGTCCGAGAAAGCATCATTGGGATAGGAAACCATCGGGTCTATCAAATGCAAACAATCAACATCATTGTTTTTCAAAATGTATTTTGCGTGTGTTCCATATCCAATGCCCACCTCGGCAACATTGCGATATCCATTTTCCTGTATGACTGTGCTAAATACACCATAATATGAGGGCGCCCAACCGCCAGTCATTGCGTCATTATTGGCAACACTGTTTTTATAGTGGGTTTCCAACTTCATTCTATTAAGAATTAAAACAGGTGTTTCTATGTCATTTACCCCATGATAACTGCCGGGGGCGTTGTCCATTCCGCATAAGGAATTGCCTTGGTTGTGGACCGGTCAAACGAAAGCAACATTTCAAGCGCTTTCATGCGCCGCTCTATCGGGTCCTTTATGCCAACAATGTCCTTTCGTCGTGACAAATTCTTCCATCGCCACTCGAATTGAAGCGCTGCCTGCCAAGTGGGAAAATTCGCAACATGACACACACGTCGCCAATGAGACCCATTGTCGACTTGTACTCCGGTGGCGTGGGCACCTCCGCAAATTTCCTTGTTGTGTTGTCGAAGTCGCCGGTCCAAATCCATTGTGGCGCCAATGTAGGTCTTTTGACCCGGCGTGCCCTTCAAATCACATTCATCCAATGCCAAAAAGTAAACGTAGAAGTTGTTCATTTGTTTATATGTTGTATTTGTATATTTCAAATATATATAACGCAGATGTCATACATGCCATACAAAGTGTGGGTCCTAAATAATAACACAATAGAGAATGTATTTATATTTGGTGGAAAATCAGACACAGCATTTAGTGAAGAAGACCGCGACATGATGATGGAATTTGGCATAACCATGGACGCAGACATTATCATAGAATCCCCCGTGCAAATTCACAAAGACGATTCCATAATGCAAGTCAAAAAGAAGATAATCAATGAATTTGGCAAAGACTCCGGTGTCACTTATCACGAATTGTATCTATTTGCTTATGCCGAGAAACTGATTGAACCCTACACCATTTTTTACGAGAGTGTTTCGCCCAAAACCAATTACATATCGCGCACTGTTTGTGAACAATTGTTGCATAATTTGCTCGACGAATTCGACCCTCTGGATGAGGACAAAGACATATATACCTATGCCGACTTTTCAAAAATAGTTGGCAACCCCAGGATACTGAATGTGCCGATTGGTTTAGGAATGCTTGAAACCAGTGACCATTTGTTTTCACCCAACCCTTTTTATGTCGTGGATTTTTCTCCTAAAAACGCGATTCACACAGACAACGTGTTGCTATTCAACCATGGAAAAATCGTAGACAATAATATTTTCGTGTGTCTTGCCGGCGATGTTTTATCCATGCACGACGCCAAATCCGAATTCATCGCCAAAACATATTATCCTCTATTGACCACAAAATCCGTGTTTGATATGGAATCTCTATTGGCAAAAAAGGGACAATTGGTTGCCGAAACCGACAAAATCATGGACCCCCGTCATTTCAATTCATACAGGATTGTGGATATGTTTTATGACATGTATGGCGAAGATGCGCAAACAAGTCCCTTCGAATACAAGGAAAACGGCGTGCGCAAATTCGAAATTTCCCTCAAACCCTCCTATTCTTTTGTGATGCCGATAGAGGCAATCTTCAAAAACATACAAACAACGCCAAAATACAAATTCATGAAACTGAATCTGGGAATTCGTCGTGAGAACATATATCGCATCTATAGTGGCGCCAAAATCTCGAAAACGGGTCGCAAAATGCCCGTTCTGTCTAGGGAAAAAATCAATTCTCTATCGAAGAACATGGGAAAACAAAAACAATTGTCCGTTTTTGTGGAGGAGAGCAACATGTTCATTGACATCGACATCGATGGAACCATCTTCATTTCGTGGGACTCCAAATCCAAGGCAACCTTGACAGTTGCACAAATAGAGGCGCAATTACTAAGAGACGTGAACCCTCTATTGGAAACCGTTAACCAGTATTTACAAAAGAGTGGTTACAGCATTCCGATGATTCAGTCGATAGAGGACCCAAACATAGTGATAAATTCGATGGATTATGTTGCCTCTATCGTTCTGAAGAAAAAATCGAAATCAAAGGAAATAAAATTGAGTGGCAGCGTGGGGTGTTTATATTCCGTGTTTGACATCGTCTCCGATTTTGACAAGGATAAAACCACTGCCCAACTGCGGTTCAAACGTGTAAACAATTACCGTGAAATGGACCAGCAATCGTTGTTAATAACCGAGACTTTCAAAAAGAAGGGTCGCGAGTCGGATGTGGTGGAAGCGTTGATGCAGAATCACGCAATGACAGTGGACGAGGCAGGACAAAGGATTGCCCAGTATTTGCGTGACACGGAATACAAGAATGTCAACGGAAATGTGATTGAGATTATGGAAAATCCGGGGTTGCCAATAGAGATGAAAATCGAAAAGGGTGCCGGCATGTCTAGCGAAAGTTATTTGGAATTTACAGTTGAGGACATATCCCATTTGGAATATATTCGTTCTCTATCGGTGTATTTTGAGAGCATGATGCGAATATTGCAGGAAACAGGAATAACAGAATCTACAAAGAAAATGTGCGCGCCTCCCAAAAAGGGTGCTGCTGCTGTAGAAGAGGAAATTGCCTGGACAGAAGAGAAAATAGCAAAACCGGTGGTGCACGAACGCGTTGCTGCCTTCGATTTTAGTCCGACGTCGAAGAGTCCTCTTGCCCCATTTTACGAAAGAGAAGAAGATGCCGATTTGTCACCTCGAACAAAAAATGGAATACAAGACCTGTTGGACGCGCAGGAAGAAGTTAAGGAAGAATTCATATTAGACTCGGATGACAGCAGTGACCTGGATTTGACGGGTGTCGCAGCAGCAGATGACGATGACGACGACCTTGATATGACTGGAATAGACGTCGAAGAAGATGATTCGATGCACGGGGGCGCAGCACCCAAGAAATCGGATTCCTCCGAAGAAGACCTATACAATGTGAAAACCAAGGATTTGGCAAAGAATACAAACCCATTTTTGGAGGAATTAAAGCGCAAAGACCCTGCCGTTATTTTACAGGGCAAAGACGGTCGCAGCAATGTGTATGCGCGGTCGTGTCAGTCTTATAGACAACCGGTTGTATTGACTGCTGAGGAGAAGGCGCGCATCGACCGCAAATCGCCGGGTTCCTACAAAAAGGCGATGAAATATGGAAGCACGCCTGAGAACGAGCATTATTACATTTGCCCCCGATACTGGTGTTTCAAAACCAACACGAGTGTAAATGACCCAAGCGAATGCGACAAGGATTACCTGTTTGAATTCAAAAATCAGGCGAACCCGATAGAGCACATGGATGCCAAAGGAAATTACATAGACCATTATCCTGGGTTCATCAAGAAACCTGGGTTGAAACATTGCATGCCGTGTTGTTTTGCGAGTGCGTGGGATACATGGAAGAAGGATGTCAAAAACAAGTGGACGAATCAGAACAAGACCACCAAATGGGACAAGGATGGCAATAAATGGAAGCGAAGTGGCAAGGGCGAGTGGATAAAACAGGATATTGAAGGCAAGGAACGCATAGATGAAACAGGCGCAATATGGAAGATGAACACGGCAACGGGTGAATGGGAAAAGGACGATACTGAAATGGAACTGCCAAAGAATGCGAATAAATGTTTTGATGGCGATTCGGACGAAACGTCAGAATCGGATAATTCGGCAATCGAAGAACCCACACCAGTTAATTCAAGCGACACATCAATTAAAAACCCCGACACCAAACGTGTAGGAAAAGGTCAATGGGCGTTCTTGCAATATGCCGTCCAGCACTTTTTAAATGTGGATTATGAAGGCAAAATAAAAACAATCAACGGAACTAAATATTTGAACGATGGTGTGGAAACCTTTTTGCGTTATGGAACCGACCAGAATCCCGCGAATTCTCTATTGGGATGCCTTGCTGATTTGTTGGGTGTAAAAATAGGGCAGATTGGCAAAATGCTTGCCGACGCTGTGACCCTCGATGAATTTGTGCGGTTTGGAAACGGCAGTTTCACGGCAACCTTCAGACCCCCGGCGATAGAGATTGGCGATAGAACGGCGTTTTTCGATGAAAATGACAAGGAAATTGGAATAGACCAATTGGCAACTAAAATCAAATCAATCAAAATAAACCCCGACTCATATTCAGAAACGGAATTGTATAAAACAATGAATGCAGCAAATGAAGATGCTCGCGCCACCTTTTGGGAGATGATGGCAGCATATGAAGTATACAAGTTATACCTATCTAAGGGTTCAACACAATCGGAAGAAACCGTGGATTACACCTTTGTGTGGGATTTAGTATCAAGACCCAACCCCAAATTGTTCACACAGGGAATCAATATGGTCATCATGGAACTGCCGCGCAATGATATAACCGACAGCATTGACCTCATTTGCCCCACAAACACATATGGCAAAACTAAATTCGACGTTGACAAACCTACCGTTTTCTTGGTTAAGAGCACATACAATCAAAACGTCCTGTTTGAACCCGTGTATTTGTATAATAGCGAAACCAAGAAACCAACGCGCACTTTTACAAAATCGATGGCGCGTTTGAGACCTATTATCAAAATGTTGAACCGAACTTTGAATAATTACTGCCGACCCAAATCATCGATGCCCGACGTTTATGAATATAAACAACCAATCCTGTTGGAAGAACTCGTCGATGAATTGACGCAATTGTCATACAAGATTGTGAAGCAAGTTCTTAATTATCAGGGCAAAACGATTGCACTGCAAGTGACCAACCCCAAAACTGGTCGCTCAGTGTGTGTGCCGTGTGCGCCTTCGGCACCATTGGCGCAAACTGCACAAACATTCATGGACAACGAGGAATTGTGGACTGATTACGAAACAACGCGCGCCGAGTTGACCATGATTAACGCCGCGTCCAGTGGAAAAATCCCTTGCAATCCCATGTTGAAAATGACAGAGGACAAAGCAATGATTGTGGGATTATTAACGTGGACCAATCAAATGGTGCCAATAAACCCGCCCATCAATGATGTGCCAGGTGACGGACTTCGCACATTGCCAGTTGACCGAAATCTTGTATTCGGCGCCGACGTTGCGCTCACCCGAGAAACAACCGGCGACACAACACGCGAAAACATCGTAAGAAATGCGCGCATCGAAAGTGACATGTACTCCTTGTTTCGAACGACCATCAAAACCTTGTTGGCAAAACCGGAAAACCACAGAATTCGCGATTACTTGGTCAGCGAAACACAGACCCGAAAACACGGCATTCAGGAAATCGTCCAAAAACTGGTCAGACTCACACGCAACACCGTGACATTCGAGACTTTCAGCGAAAGCACATTGGAGCAATTAGGAAAACAGAATGAACTCACATACACATGTAATAAAACCAAATCTGCTTTGTTGAAAGACGGTTGCAAACTGATATTGCCGAAAAACAATATATTGGTTCCGACGCGCGACAATAGACTCCTGTATTTCTATCGCATTGCGGACGAGTTGCTCCGATTCAAACAGCAGAGCAATTACATTTTGAATTCCAAACAAATAATGAACACGGGAAACACCGAATACAAGGTGGGCAAAACCGAATTCATCGTGTTGGAATCCACGTTGTCAAGCAATTACTATGATGACCAAACAGAGATGATTATGCACCCATACATGTCGGGCGAAATACCCTATGAGATGGCGCACCCCGAGAAGGTGGTTAAAGAATCCAACCAAATTTCGCTGGATGTGCAAAACATTGACACAGCACCGGCAGTGGATTTATTGCACAATTGCATAGATAAAATGGCAGATTTGGAGGGCGACCCCAACAAGGTATTTTGGATAAAAGAAGTGTTCAAGGCAAAAAAAGGGAATCAATATGAACTGCATTTCAAAGGAGGACTCGGAAATGAGAATTGCACTTTTGGACCATTTTTGAAAATTGCTGGTGAACTGGATAGTAAGAAATTCGATGATATAGATGCCGTTCGCAAAATCCTGTGGGAAAGTTATCGCGACCTGATAACTCAAGAAGACCAAGCACTCAAACAGAAGAATTTTGAGAAAATAGTCGAGATACTAAGGGACCGCCAAGGCAAAACAGGATTGATGAAAGGTGTGGATAGTGTGGAAAAATTCCACGCGGTAATTGTGAGTGCCAATTACTACATGACTACACTGGACCTCTATGTGATGGCGCAGAAACTGGGTCTGCCTATAATCCTGTTTTCAAATAGTAGTAAAAATGTGTTGGATGACCTTGGATTCACCAAAGACAATTGGTTGATAATTGGAAAAAGACACGAACGAAGTGCCGATAACAAATTTTATTTTGTGCGGTCACAAAAGAAAATCGATGGAAATGTGCCGAGTCACTCGATGGTTTACAAACCATTTGCAATTACCGAGTTGAATGCTTTGAAAGAACGTGTGCAAAGCGCCTTCCAGGGCGAAGAATGGCGAGACCATATGCTCTCCATTGAGGAATTCCTAGAAACATACTAATTATTTTGCCATTTTCTTGGGTCGAATCGGACCTGTCTGTAAAACAACGTGAACTTCTTCTTCGCTGCTGCTGTCGTCATCATCTTCATCATCTTCGCTTACATACTCGGTTTCTGCGGAAGTGGTGTCGTTTCTGTCTTCCCACGATTTGCCCATATTCGCCTGTTGCAATTCGCGGGTGGTCTCGTAAGCGCACATATTCAATGGCGTATCAGACAATGACATGACCTTGTAGAAAAACTCATGAATGGCGTGGTCTGCTTCGTGAAAAGGCACAAATGTGTTGTTGGTGAAACTGTAATATCCGGGAATATGTCCCTCGAACATATATAAATAAAAGGGTTTCTTGTCAAACAGCGGCGAAGCAATTGCATTGGCAACACGTTGTTTCTTAGTTTCGGAAGCAACGCCTTCGCACGAATCTCCGATTTGCAATATCATGCGACTGGTGCTAATATCATTTGTTGCTACTGTTACGCCGGTTGGGTTAGGTGTGGGCAATTTGCGCAAAACGGATTCGCGCAAACCTTTGATGGGAACAAGATGATTTTCAAATTCGGGCAACACTTTTATGAAACAGTGTCTGCTGTATAACCAATCGGAGTTTTTGAATATAAGAACGAGGTTCTCGGGTTGAAAAGTAATCTGCATTATGAAATATAGTAGGGGATATAAAATATATAGGAGAAGGAGTTGATATGAAATACATCGAGCGCAATCTCTATGTATTTTAAATAAATAATTTACCAGTCATTTTCTTCGTCGTCTTCATCCTCAACATCTTCAACATCATCTTGTTCATTGTGAAAAGCAGGATATTGTATAATGGATTCTCCATAGATATACCTCACCTTTTTAAGGGGTTCGATAGAGACACAGAAAATATTGTTATGATTTCTCCTGTATTTTTTCACAATTTCAAACACGGACATGTTGCGCAATTCGTAAAACGCACCCTCGGTGAAATCGCCATATTCCAAGTGCCGGTCATCGTAACCAAATCTGCCCTCGCCCAATTCGCATTTCCTGCCAAAATGGGGGTTAAACAACCCAAAACAGCAGAGTCCATGTTTCAACTTTTCTTCAAGAACGGGGCACCCATGCAATTTCATCTTGTAGTACAATTTCAAATAAGGGCGAAATATGCGAAACAATTGTTTTGCCGGAAAATTGGGATGTATATTAATACGAAGAAAAGGATTGCTATAGTTTTGTATGAGATTAATGATATCGTGCAAAGTGTCGGTACTCGCCACCGATTCTTTTGACAAATAAGTGTCGATTGCCATATCACTCAACAGAATGCGATTCCTGTATTTAAAAACTTCGATAGAGAAATTGCATTGAAAAAAATAATACAGGAGTGGTCGCATCTTTATTTTCAATTCCCACATCCGCACAAACATATTTATGATGTGGTGTCGTTCAAAATTAATGTTGGTGTAGGGGTTTTTTGGAATACTCGGGTCGGGGATCATAAAGAATTGATTAGTCAATGAAGTGGTCAAAATGTTAATCAAATCGTGTATATTGAAACGGTAAATGCATTTGTCGTGAATGATGTTGAGTATTTTGCGGGGGTCAATTGAGTCAAATGGCACCAAACACAAGTCCTCGTCCACATCATACTTTTTGAAACGTCGAATTTTACATCGAATCACGAAACGCAATAGGATGTGATAGAGGCGTTGGATTTTACAAAATTGGTCTAATCCGGTTTCAGTGAGAAGACTGAATTTGGCAAACTTCATGCGAATAAAAAACAAGGGTTCCGACACGATTTCGGTGCCATCTGTTTGATACACATATTGCATGAAAATGTGCTTCACTTTATCAAACCCAAAATGGAGGACATCGTTTTTTTTAGCATAATCAAAGACAGTTCCAGTGCAGTTTGTTATAATATCAAAAATATGATTATTTTTGATTTTCGAGTCCATTTATGAATTGTTGTAGAGATACAATTCATAAATCTTTGCGTCTATATTCTTTTGTGTAAATTAAGGGGTCCAAGGGGGGTCCAAGGGGAGTTCCTATTGGGGTCCAAGAGGTCAAGGAGGGGTCCAAGAGGTCAAGGAGGGGAGTTCCAATTGGGGGTGCCGAGGGGGTTGTCTCGCACCTTCGGTGCGAGCGTCGCGCCTTTGGCGCTTAAACCCCCTCGTTAGAATACCTCATAACCATCATCCTCACAGACACCAGTGTCAGCAACCTTCAAGTTGTGCACATTGTTATCCAATCGAATGCGATTGATTGAGCACTCGTCTGTCTTGCCAATCGCACCAAACAATTCTTCGATGCGTTCATTGATGTCCTTGCGGTCCACGTCGCGCTCTTCCATATTCATCACTGCCTCCATATCCAACAACAAACTGAATGCATTTGTGCCATAATATCCCTGTTGTCCACACATCACATTTGCCGAGACGCCGCGCATCTGGTCAAATTCGCCGTGTCTGCTCGCCTGTAGGAACATCTCAGTGTGCATCTCATATGTACTCTTCGCAATGGGACCAGTGTCGTCATTCAAGATGCCAGAGCGGTAAATAGGAACCAAATCCTTCGAAATGGTCATTCTGTCACACAGGATGCTTAAGTGATGATAATTGACATAGGCGTCACTCGCCTCCATCACATCCACGATTTCGTTCAATATATTTTGACGCGCTGCTTCAATTCCCAGAACATTGTACATCTCACGAATGTCGTTACTATAGGTGCGCGTGTAATCGATGAAATCGATGGCAAATATATCCATCAAATTGGAACCGGTGGTATCCAGAACCCACGCCTCCTTGCGAGCATATTTGCCATCCTCTTTGACAACCATGTCTTTCACAATTCGCGGGTTCACATTAACAATGCGGTTGACACCTCGCAACACAATGTTGTTGAGAATCGTGTCCTGGAAATTCTTGAGCAAATAGATTTCGTCGGTTTGGTCGAGGGACTCCGAGTAAGAGTTTGACGTCTTCTTCTTGCCACGGTTGAATATAGATGAGTTGAGACGAACACGGAATACCAAATTACTGGAATTCATGTCAGAATACACGCAACTCACTTCCGACCCGTGAACTGCTGTCACAGCAAAGTGGATATCATCCATTGTGATATTCTTTTCCAACAGGGATTCGGCATCAATCTCAATGCGAATTATCCATTTTGACCGCGGTTGTTGTGCGGAATAATTGTCATTGCACTCGATTGCCATTTGGTCAAACATGTAGAATTGGTCAATCAACTTCTGGTCACTGTGAATCTTGGTGGCGTGGTCATTGGGGTCAAAGCAGATTTCGACGGATTTAACCACATCAATGAGTTTCGTGTGTTGAAGCATATTGCAATAATTGGTTGCCTTGTCCTTGTCGTGCTGGTCTTGCGGTCTCAAATACACGGTGACTGAGGGTTTATCGGGGTTGCGAGTGAGACGCAAGATTTCCTCGATTCTGGGCACACCGCGGGTCACATTCGATTTGGACGCCACACCTGCCAAATGAAAGGTGTTGAGGGTCATCTGTGTTGTGGGTTCACCTATGCTTTGACCAGCAATAACTCCAACCATTTCACCTGGACTGACAATGGATTTCTTGTAATTGAGGTGAACGCTTTCCAACAGGATTTGGAGCGCCTTAGCATTGAAACGTTTGTTTACAAGCAAGTCCTTTGGCGACAGATAATAATAATACAGGACTTCGAATAATTTGTTGGGTTTGCAGAAACTGGACAACTTCAGTGTCTCGTATTTGGCGTCAATCATCTGGAACGCCTCCAAAGGAGTGATGTCAACCGTGCTATTGGCGTTGAGACCGAGTTGTCCCTGGACATTAAGAATCAAATGGTGGAATGCAACCGGTGTCTTGACACTGTCCTCGTTCTTGAATTTAAATACATTGGCAACCAATTGGTCACGGGTGTCCAACATGTAATCGATGTATTTCTTGCAGTATACACGCGCTTCCTCACGCTGTCTTCGAACCCTGGTTGCTGCGCCCTTGGTGTAAATTTGGATTAAATCGTGTTCGCCATCGGTCATTCCTACAATATCATAATGCATATAGATGTCTTCCACAGACATATTTACGATGGGAATCGACTGGTTCTCAATGCGAGTGGGGTCGGCACTGTCCTCGCCATAGGTGAATTGGACAATCTTGCCCATGTTGTTGCGCACAGTCATGTCATATTCGACCTTTAAATCCTCGAGACCCTTCACCAATCGGCGCTGGATATATCCGGTCTGCGACGTCTTTACAGCAGTGTCGATGAGACCCATTCGCCCACCCATAGCATGGAAGAACAATTCGGGCGCAGTGAGACCCGAAATGTAGGAATTCTCGACGAATCCACGCGCGCCGGGTGAGTCATCGTATTTGGAAAAGTGGGGCAAAGTGCGACTATCAAATCCGTAAGGCACGCGCTTGCCATCCACACTCTGTTGTCCCAAACAGGAAATCATCTGCGATATGTTGACCATGTTACCCTTGGAACCAGATGCAACCATGATTAAGAAACGATTGTTGGCGCTGAGACTCTTCTTGGCAATAGCGCCGGTTTGGTCGGTTGCCTTATTCAAAATGCCTTTGACCTGGTTCTCATATTCGGTGGCATTATTGTTGCCGGTCTTGTTTTCAAAGATGCCGAGATGCATCTTATCGGTTAATTGCTGGACCTCGGTCTTCTTTGCCGCAATCACTTGCAGAATTTCCTCGGTTGTTTTTCTGTCGGAAATCAAATCGCTGACACCGACACTGTATGCGCTGGTCTTCATGTATTCAGTGATTACCTGTTGCAAATCATCAATATAATCGGAGCACGCCATGTTTCCAAAATCATTGCAGATGCGACTGAGTACGCCTTTCACGGTGGACGCAATCATCTGACCGCGACTGTATTTGCCGTTGAAGATTTCCAACACATTGTTGGAGGTCGCGTAATCATCGACCTTGTCATCATACTGTTTTGTTTTTGTCTTTAATGTGAGGGGAGGGGTGATTTGCGACAATATATCGAAATTAGTTATTTTCTCCTTGCCGACGAGTTTAGACACGTCGATTCGGGAATAACCCATCAAGATATTCATCGCTTCTCTGGGTGAGAATTCAACGCCCGGTCTAGTGAAGCGGTAGGTTCCCAACATTGAATCTTGATAGATTCCAATAATGGGCGCATTACTAGACGGACTAATAATTTGATAAGGAATCGCCGCCAGATGTCTGAGTTCCGTCTCAGACAGGACATTCTGGGGCATATGCATATTCATCTCCATTTGTGCACCGAGCACAAACTTACCTGTTTTTTCAAATCAGGATTGGACTATATCTTATTCCGCATCAGGTTGATTAGACCATCATTTGCGAACCATAACCATTTAGTCTCTGAACCGTACCCTTGCTCTATCATATCGAGTTTAGGGTCTTGGCTGCGGATTGCCCAATCATTCACGTTATTACCATTGGGTTCGTCAGTTAAACGAGTTCCCCTTGAATGTTTCCAAACAAGGGTGGTAGTGAATGCTCTAAGGGGTTTCCCGCAATTTGGTCATGTTGCCATTTAATTAATTAAATGACTAAGGGATTATATTCATCCATTGTGTCTATGCAAACACAATAAACAAGTGGTATCTTACACTGTTTTCCCCATTAAGTTCAACCACAACTTAACAGGCAGTCCCTTGTTGGCGACAAGATTTATCACCATCGAAGTCAGCATTGTACGGTTTTGTGTCTGAAACGTTCATGCGAAAGGTGTCTCCCCTCTGCATAATTTTCGCAATATGACACATCATACTCATTCTGTGCAAACTCGGTTGTCTGTTAAACAGAACCGGGTCGCCGTCCATCATATGTCTGTGGACGATATCCCCATTTTCGAGACGAATCGACATTCGGTCTCGGTTTCTGAGAGAAATGGTATCTCCATTTCGCTTCTCATAGTTTTTGGCACCCGGATACACATCCGGACCATTCTGAACCAACATGGTTAAGAAATTGCGATTGCGGTCATTTACAACAACCGGTTTCGTCAAATTCATCGCCACTTTCTTAGGCACACCCAACTGTCTTGCCGACAAATTGGGGTCACCTGTAATGACGGAACGCGCACTAAAATCCACACGTTTGCCCATCAAGTTGCCTCGGATGCGACCATTCTTGCTATTGAGGCGGTCAGTAATACACTGCAATGGTCTGCCAGAACGCTGCGCCATCGGCACCGCACCCTTAACCTTGTTGTTGGCAATCATCGCCACAAAATATTGTAGAACTTTGGTAAGACCGTCAATCACATGCGGCGCGGCATTGTTCTGGACGCGGTCTTCCAAATCCTTATTGGTCTTGATGATGTGCCCGTAGATATGGGTCAAGTCATCCTCGCTGCGCTGATTCGCATCCTGTTTTACAGAAGGACGAACCGACGGGGGTGCAACAGGAAGTACTTGGCAGACCATCCAATCGGGTCTAGACCAAATGGGACTGAATCCCATAAACTGGACATCCTCGTCCGAGATGCGCTTGAATATCTTGAGGACGATTTCAGCAGTGAAACGCATGGTGAATTGGGTTTTGCCCGCCTCGCGAATTGCCGCGATCTCTTCCGCGGTGGCGTCCTCTGCCTTCTCCAAATTATCCCACACGGCAACGATGGTTGCCATCTCTTCCAATTTGATTTTATCGGGTTGCTTGCATCCGCAACCCAACTCGGTTGCCTCGCCGCAACGTCTTATTCCGGAGCACTTGCTGTAAACATAATCCCAACGTGCCGACGCCTTCAAGTTGGCAATATGCCTGTGTTCATCCTTGCTGATAAGCAATTGACTACATTTGAAACAGACGCATTTGAGAATGGACATGATGTCCTTGATATGTTGAATGAAGAAGACGGGGCGCGCCAATTCAATGTATCCGAAGTATCCGGGGGTATTGATATGAGTGAGACCGTCGGTGGGGCAAACGGGACCGTGTCCTAAAACACCCATTCGGGGGTCAAATAGACCGCCGGGGACTTCTTTGTTATTAATATAAGTATCCTTTGAGACAACTTCCACTACACCTTTGCGTATCTCTTCGGGAGACAACATCCCGAATTGAATCCCGATGATTCTAGAGGGATTCTTAAAGTGAACGCTGGACGTATGTTGTTTTGAACCTGACATTTTTCGAGAGTTGCTATAATATATATGGGTTATTATTTATATTCATTTGACAGAACAACATTTTGGGAATCAATTTTCCTGCATGAAAACTTTGAAAATAACATTTCAAAACAAATTATAGAGGATTATCATAATAAAGTATCCAATGCCAAAACCAAAGTCATCATCCAAATATAATTTGCGTCGCAATAAACCTGACAGTGATAGCAGCGACACTGATAGTAGCGACGAGGAATCTGATAGTACCTACATTTATGAATCGGCAAGCAGTTCATACAACGAATCGGATGATGGAAAAAAGAAGAAAAAGGGCAAGTCATCTAAAAAATCAAAGAACCGAATTCGACCAAAACAAATAGAGGATTCTGAAGAATCGGAGGAATATGAAGAGTATGAGGAATCCTCTATTGAATCCACGGAATCGGACCAGGATTCGATGGAGGAGTTGCACAAGACTTTACACAAATTATTTCCTTCCAAATATACCAAGGAGAAAATGGACAACCATGTTTCTAGTAAAAAGTCAAAACACAAGTCGTCAAAGAAACATAATAAATCAACAAAGTCTCACAAAAAAGAAAAATCGAAAAAGAAGCATAAGAAATCCAAGAGACAAGAGGAATCTGAAGAAGAGGAATCTGAGGAAGAGTCCGAATATGAGACCATCGACGAAGATGAGGATGACAATTCAGACATATCTGAGGAGGAAGAGGAAACAGAAGATGAATCGGACATGTCTGAGGAAGAGGAAGATGAAGAGGAGGAATATGAGGACGACAAGAATTTCAAGATAACTCTCACCATTGGTGGCAACGAGGGAGGACTCAAAAACAGGGTTGCTTCCGATTTATCTAAAGACGAAGAGTACACCGTCGAGGACGAAAAGACATTCATGCGCGAATCTTATGAACCTGTTGGAATGCCGCTGTCACCATCATTTGACAACTTGGCATCATCTGAGTTGAATTCTGTTCCGACATCCCCCAAAAAACAGAAAAACGCGGATAAAAAGACAAAGGAAAAGGTATCCACCGACATTGACATCGAGGATAAATACAAGGAAATCGTCGAATTGAAGAAGGTTCTGTATGAGAAGCATCGCAAGAATCCCAAAAACAAGATTATCAAGAAGGCGTTGGAGCAGTGCGACCACACAGTAAAGAAACTGATAAAACATGCGCGATCTAAGAATGTCCGCAATTTCGAAGAGTTGCTTATTGAGACGGATATCCCCGAAAACACCGACGACCTCGGATATTTCAAGAATAAGTTATCCAACAAAGAGCAAATAAAGGTAATGAATGATTTGCGCGAGTTGAATGACAAAATCTATGTGGAGAAACCCTACAAATTGACTTTATTGCAATCGAATTTGCCATCAAATATCAAGGCAATGGCGATGCAGCGTCTCAATCAATTGTCTGTAATGGAACCCGGCGAATCCGAGTATTACAAGTTGAAGAACTGGGTAGACAGTTTCATGCGCATCCCTTTTGGAAGATACAAGAACATCACTATAAACATCAATGATGGAATTGACAAGTGCAGTGACTTTGTAGTGAACGCCAAGAAACAGTTGGATGATTGCGTATATGGTCTCAATGACGCCAAGATGCAAATCATGCAAATGGTGGGGCAATGGATATCGAACCCCTCATCACTCGGCACCGCGATTGCCGTAAAGGGTCCGCCAGGAACTGGCAAGACTTCGTTAATAAAGGATGGTGTTAGCAAGATTTTGGGGCGCGAGTTCGCCTTTATTGCCCTCGGCGGATGCGGCGACAGCAGTTTCTTGGAGGGTCATTCCTACACGTATGAAGGCAGCACCTATGGCAAGATTGTCCAAATCTTGATGGACAGTAAGTGCATGAATCCTGTGATTTATTTCGACGAATTGGACAAGGTGAGTGACACCGCGCGCGGGCAGGAAATCATCAGTTTGCTGACGCATTTGACGGATACCACACAGAATAGTCAATTCCGAGACAAGTATTTTTCCGAGTTGGATTTCGATTTGAGCAAGTGCTTGTTTATTTTCAGTTACAACGACGAGAGTTTGGTGAACCCAATTTTGAAGGACCGCATGTATCGAATTCAGACAAAGGGTTATGATTTGAAGGAGAAACAGATAATCGCGCGCAATTATATGTTGCCCAAGATTAGAGAGCAGGTCGGTTTCAAAGAGGATGAGGTTATCATCACAGATGAGGTGTTGTCGCACATTATTTCTAATCAGGCGAAGGGCGAGGCAGGCGTGCGCAATTTGAAGCGGTGCTTGGAGATTATTCACACAAAGTTGAATTTGTATAGATTGGTGAAGACGGGCACCGCGTTATTTGAGAAGGAGATGGGACTGCAAGTGTCGTTTCCGTACACTTTGACGCGGAAGGATGTGGATATCCTTGTGAAGAATGAGGAGACCATTAATCAGAGTGTGTTGTGCTCTATGTACGCCTAGGGGAACTACGTTCCCCTTGGACCCCTCCTTTATGGGTTTGCCTTAAAGGGAAAGGTCCGAGGAAAACCATAGGTTTGCCTCAAAATTGATCCTTGACCGTTTCAAGAATCAATAAACAAAAAACAAATGACATCTTTATCAACCACCAGTCTTTATATTCCGCGCATCCGAAGATGTTTCACGGAGGATATGATAATCAATATATTTTGGAAACACAATCTGGGAAAAGTGTATCGCGTGGATTTTGAGGCAATCACATATGATCCCCCCGGGACTTGGGATTTCGAATTCCAAAAGGCGTGTGTCTACCTTGAAACCGATCACTCTTGGGACAGCGAAATCACAAAATCTTTGGAAATATGTGGAACATATAAATTGAATCATCCCAATTTCGACGGGTCCATCGAAACTTGGTTAATGCATGTGAATCACAATCCCATACCAAAGGCAAACACCCTAATGAATATTCACCAATTGATGCACGAAAACAGATTGTTGCGGGCAAAAATACAGGAATTATTGAAAGCAAAATGATTTGCGATATGATTTAGACACTATATTGTATATTATGCAACCCAAAATGCAAGACGCCACCTTTGAAGAATTAATACAGATGATATTTGTTGAATGGGTTCTGTATGAACCGTCTGAAATAAAAAAGGCGAAGACGCGTTTATGCGAAGTGTGTCCCCACGAAGAAATTGTCGATGATTATGTGGAATGTGGATTGGACCACGGCAAATACATCAAATATTGCAACCTGTGTATGAAGTGCTTCTAGGGGAACTACGTTCCCCTATGACCCCTCCTTTTAAGGAAACCAAGGTTCAAGGCGCACTATGGGCGCCGAGAAGTGGAGCACCTACGGTGCTCTCCCCTTAAGATCCTTCCTTTGTTTTTGCTTTTTTGTTAAGGGAAAAAAGACAGTTTATAAATGTCAACGCCTTCCGCATTAAGTTAAATTAATTAAGATAAATACAAAATAAAATAAATACAAAATAAAGGAGGGATCCAAAGGGAACCTTGGTTCCCTTTATTACACAAAGGTATTAATATCAATGCCTGCTATGGCACACGCAACTACATATCCGTGTCCAAACGGATACTTAACGTCATCAATCTTCTCTCTTAATAAGTCCTCGGTCACTTCTAAACAGGTGACGCCACCATCTTCAGTCCTAGGACCGTCGAAATCATATACGACGATGCTATGTCCCTCACTTAGCATCTTCTGCCAATGTAGTGTCATCTCTCTGTCTTTAATTAAAGCGTGATACTCCTTCACATAGACCTCCTTGCGAGAAGTCACATAGTCCATGTTTCCCTTATCTTCATGCCCTTCAAAGCGAGCATACAATATCTGTTTTCCCTTACCTTTGGGGTATCTCCTCTTAGGACTAGTCTGCGCCCTCCACCATGTCTTAACTGTATCCTCGGGTATACCCTCGAATATCTTACCTGCTTGCCACCTACTCTCGAAACGGTCATATCCCATGTATCCTCCAACTATCTCAGTCATGGGACTAAAGTCCCTGCGATTCTTACTGTTTTTTGCCTGTGCACTAGTGGCGTTAACCACTATTGATGAGGGGTCAATCTTATCTGCCCACTTACCCCTCAAATTCATACTAGCAACGTATATCTTTCCAGGCATTTTGTTAATGATTATTTATTTTATGTTTGTCGAGATTCATTTGAAAAAAAGAATCAATTTTCAAAGGAAACCTAGGTTCCAATGCGCCTTCGGCGCCTAGAAGTGTAGCACCTGCGGTGCTATCCCTTTGGAACCTTCCTATAATTTGGTGCTATCCCTTTGGAACCTTCCTATTATTTGGTGCGCCACTTTTTATTCCCTTGGTTTATATAGGGCATTACTATGAAATTTCCCACTCGTTATTTACCACCTCTATTGACCACCCAAGACAAGGCAAAACAGGTGCGTATGTTGCAAAAGTCCAAAAAACTATACAAAAAGGGTGTGTATTATACTCGAAAACAGGTGTCATCATTCAAGTCGAAAAAATCCAATCATTTAGCAAACGCACGCAGAATATACAAAGTGCCGAATGTGTTGCCAAGTGCCGAATTAGCAAAAGCAACTGGATGCTCTATTGACGCCTTGAATAAAATAGTGAATAAAGGTGAGGGGGCATATTTCTCGTCGGGGTCACGACCCAATCAAACAGCACAATCGTGGGGTTACGCCCGTTTGGCAAGCGCTATTACAGGTGGTAAATCTGCCGCGGTTGATTACAATATAATAGAGGATGGATGTGACCATAGAGGAAAAGCGTACACATTGGCGAAACATGCGAAACGGAAATATGGATATGGACAAGGCAGGACGAGGAAAGTGAATGTCTAATAAATCATCACACAACACTTGTGTGATAATTCTGGGCGATAGAGAAATGCAAAACCCTTTAAATGAAGGATCATAAGATTCGCAAAAAGGGTGGTTCAAAGCATAACTAAACTAAAGGGAGGGGTCATAGGGGGTTGACTCGCCCAACGGGCGAGCGTCGCGCCTTCGGCGCTTAACCGTAGGTTCACCTAGCATTGCCACCGCGAGTCGTCAATAACTTAACATCGGCAGGACTAAAGCAAACATTTCCAGTGGATTTGGTGTATCCCATGCTGGGGCAATCGACACTGGCGCTGTTGGGACCCAAAAATCCCATCATGCCACTGTCCTCAACCTGTGAGTCACCCTGGACACCGTCAAAACCAGTCACTTTCTTGGGAGCAGCAGCAGTGGCGGCAGATGCAGAAGCAACAGCGTACATGGCAGTATAATCTCCAGAATTCAGAGAGGCGAACCCCTCACTTTTTTCACTGTCTCTGTTTTGGAAATACTCCATTGCTTGTTTAAATCCTTCATAGGGAGCAGGAGCAGAATTGGCAAATCCCTCAAAAGGGGCACTTCGCAATTGTTTTCCTTCAAATCCATAACTGGGAACTAGACCACTTGAACCAAACATCATGGCAACAACAATTAAAACAAATAATCCAGCGCAAACAATAAGCGTATCAGTTGAGATTGGTCGAGGCATACTATATAGATATTGTCAATATAAATATTCCCCTAAACCCGTCCATTTCGTGCGTCGTTCGGTATTTCTGCCAACCCATCTATTTTGGTTCCAAGAATTGCATCCTTATCAATTACATCCAAATAATTGCCGATTTTATTGTAAGCATCCACGTATTTTTGTCGCTGTTCTTCATAATTTGGTGTATAAATGTTGCGCTTCAATTTTTCAACTATGTTGTATGCAAGTGAACGCAAATTATTCACATTGCCCCAAATCACATCTTTGTAATCATCCAATAATTTTTTAATACTACGTTCATTATCCTTAACACCCGATTTTATGGAATCCACAGTTTCTTGTAAATCATCAAACGCCCGTTTTTTATCATCCATTCTTTTAATGTATGCATCGGCGCGCATTTGATTGCGATTGTCATACATTTTGTACAAACCCAATATTCGCGAATTAGTGGCATTCTGTTGCGCCTCCAGTGTGCTCACGATTTTATCCAAATTTTTATCAACCCATGTTGCACTATTTGTTATAGTATCAATGTAACATCGCTGAGCAATCTTTTTGTTGAAAAACGACGCAATTGGATCATCACACGCTGCCCCTATTTCGGTCATGACTTTTGCATGTAAATGCAAATGCATCCACAAAATTGCTACAAAAAACGTTCCGAAAAAAAACACAGTATTAATGAGATAGGTTTTGTTTAAACTTAAATATGACACGGCAGGCATATGTCTATAAATATACCGTCTTTTATTATTTAACAGCGTCAAGCGCCTGTTTATAAAGGGTATCATAATTCTTGGTTTGTTTCACCACAGTCAAATTTCCGTCATTCATATGACCTTGTATTACTAGTGCTGCTATTATTTTTTGCATACCTTCTTTAACTGCTAAAACATTATTCTCAATGGCGATTGCTAAATTGTTCACTTTTCCTTCCGACTTGTTGTAGGCATCTTGCAATCGGTTCATATTTGCATTAACAGATGCCATGTTTGCGTCAAGTTTTATTTTTTCGTCATTGATTTTTTGAACAACGGGATTTTGGATATAATGCGCCAATTCATATTTTCCTTTGAATACACATTTTTTCACTTTTTCCTCGGACTGTTTTCCCAAAATCCACGAAAACATCCACATAAAGGTGACAATAGATGGTTCACATTCATTCACATATCCGCCAGCAACATTTAAATATTTAGAGGTGAATGTCATTCCAACCATGATATATGTGAAAGCAATCATAATATAAATAGTGGTCGACCACAGTGAGTCATCTATTTCCAAATCAAACATCATTTTCTCAGGCATAGTTATCCTATAAGTTTCTTGGATAAGTTAATTTAGTCGAATAATCATAATCCTGTATGATATAGTTTTAGGAATACAGGATGAATACATTCACACAAAGTTTAAACATGAAAGCATTGATGGAGAGCGACGACTATGTGAATAACACAGAAAAAATTCGCGAAATCAAACACAGTGAATTGATTCTTGCCGACATTGGAAAGATATGTGAATTGAAAAAAACCCATCCCAAGATGAAAATCGTAGAGGAGGAGAAGTTCAAACATCTGTGCCAAACATCGTGTCCGTTTTTGCATTCCAATTACACGGACATTTTCAATAAAGTGGTGAATGACGAACTGGATTTGAAAATGATGGTTGAGTTTGTAAAAACACTGAAGCAGATAGAGAATGGCGAAATCGACCAATATGATGCATCTGTTAAAATTGGCACTATTTTGAAAGAAATGTATGTCGACAGTGCTATGCGCAAGGGTGCCAAAATGGATGAAAAATATGGTGTGGAACCCAAAAAGTTTGTAGAACCCAAGGCAATGTCATGGGCAGAGTTTAAACAGAAGAACAAATAAATATCATCGACACAACTAACATTGAATAAGTCTTATTATTTTTTGTCATAACATTAACCTTCACCATTTTGTAATCGTCCACATTCCTATTTAGGAAATGTGTCACATAATCGGGCGTTTTGAGTGATTTCATTATGTCAGTGCCGGTCATTGAAAACCCATACAAGATTCCAGATATTTTTCGATTTGTGCCACTTGCCATGAACGCGGATTGTTGCGTGTAATCGCGGGCGTTGATTCTACCAATGATTTCATTGGCAAGTTGTTTGTCTGAAATAAACACAAGATTTGTCATTTTTGTTGGTTTCGCCTTTTCCATGAATTTCACAATCAATTTCCCTGTATTATTATTTTCTCTAAAACAGATTTAGAAAAAATGCGTTTAGAATTCTATTATCCACCAAATGAACGAAGACAACCATGTATTAACAATCAAAACAGTCCAGATACAACCAATTCGAAATCTTACTACAGCATTGAAGGACATTTTGACGGACGCCACCATAACTTTTACAAAAGAGGGTATGAAAATCATCAATTTCGACAAGACTCACACGATGTTAGTAAGCGTGAATTTGAATTCGAAGAAATTCGAACATTACAACTGTGTGCCCGACAAAATCGTGGTATGCACCAACACGATGCATTTTTTCAAATTGATTTCGACGCTGTCAAATGACGACACACTGACGATGTATATTGACAAGGAGGATTACCAAGACGGCATCGTCTCCTATTTAGGAATGGAGTTCGACAACCGCAATGTGGGGCAAACATATGATTACAAGTTGCGACTCATAGAACCCGACACAGAGGAATTAGTGATTCCCGATGTGCAATATTCGACCATCATCAATTTGCCCACTGCCGATTTCCAGAAAATCGTAAGGGACCTGAACGCGCTTACAGACCGCGTTGAAATCAAGTCGGTGGGCGATGATTTGATATTCTCCTGTGTAGGAACCTTTGCCAAGACAAAATTCAAGAGGTCGGAGTCAGACAGACACATGGACTTTTTGGTAAAACCTGACCCGTCGGTAGTAATACAGGGTGAATTCTCCGTCAAGAGTTTGAACAATTTTATCAAGTGCACACCGCTGTGCACCCATTTGGAGATGTATTTGGGCAATGATTTGCCGCTGATTGTCAAATATGATGTTGCATCGCTGGGCGAGATTAAGTTGTGTTTGGCGCCGCTGCCGCCCAGTTAATTTTAGTTTTTCATTATATTTTTAATACAGTTATAATATAATGTGTTATAGTGTTGAATCCAGTTTGCGAACGTCTGGTATTTCATTGGTGGCAATTATTTATTTAATAAGCAGTGGAATACCAAAATTTCAATATTTGGGGGCAATTTTAATTGGATGGTGCGCCATGCAATTTGCCGAGGGACTATTGTGGATGACGGATCCGCGAAAATGCAATTTGACTAATAAATTAATTACCATTTTTATTATACCAGTGGTTTTGCTTTTACAACCATTAGGAAGCACATGGGGTTCATTGTTTGTGGCACCTTGGAAAGAAAACAAGGATTTTATAATTAACTACACTCTTGCGCTCACAATTGGATTTTTATTGTTGCGTTATGTGTTTGGTCCTTATTTTGAGAAAAAATATAAATTTTGTACTACTATAACACCACAAGGTCATTTGGATTGGTTGACATCAATAAGAGATTATTCCAAAAATTCTGTATTAAATATTAATATTATTTTGTTCAATTCTTTTTGGTTATTTCTCTCTTTTTATCCTCTTTATAAATTTTGGAAAGGTGACCGGTTGTGGCCATTTTACATATTGCCAATATTAGGTTTATTTTATGGATTTAAGACAGATGCGCCTGAAAGTATATGGTGCAATATTACTAGTTACTCCAGTATTAGTGGAATTATTATATTGTCTTTGCACAAACTTGGAATTAACATAATAGATTAATTGGTGTGTTAAATATATAATCAATGAAAAAAACGACACGGGATTGGTCAAAACCCATGGAAGTTGTAACAACAAAACAAGCACCACAAAAACAAGTTGTGACAGCACCGGTTGTAACAGGAACTGCAAAAGCATGCGCATTTGTCACCATCCATTTCGGCAGCAACCCCGTCTATCTAGAATTGGAAATGTATTTCTTTAGGATGTTGCGCAAATATACAACACATGACATTGTGTATCTCTATTCGGTCAATGACACACCCAGCACTTTTGTGGACGCTATTCAACCCCTCGTTACCCACGCAATTCCCTATGACGACCGCGGAATCACGTTCGACGTCACTTTTGCGAGTTCCTATTCCAATTTCAACACACTGCGAACTTGCAATTTCATCTTCGCATACACTTTGGAACAATATGAAACAGTGTGTATTATTGAGTCGGACATGGTTGTCATGAAACCCATCGACGACATATTTGATTTGAACGCGCCTGCAGCGCTCACTTATTACATCGGCGATGCGCGATTGAACCACAATGACCAAGTGTCAAACAGTCCCAGCAAGGTGCTTATCAAATGCAAGGAAATGGGGCGATTAAATGGCGGTGTCATGTTGATAAAACCGAGCGCTGCCCTATTCAGCACATATTTGTCCAAGATAGCAGAGGTGGTTAAGCGCAACTGCAAATATCCCAATGAAACCCTGTTTGAATATGTGAACAACGTCTATTACAACTTGCCCATTCGGTACAATTTGTCGCATTTTTTAGCAAAACCGGAAATCATTGCAAAATACGGTCTTGCTGCGTCGGATGTGCGGATTTTCCATTTCAACGAGACCAAATTCAAACACATTGATATTATCAAAAACCCGATTGATGAAAACAATTACAATTGGTTTGAGGCAATTAAGACAGAACCGAAATACAGTGTTAAGCGATTGCCTGTGGTCCATTATTATTCGACCGTGTATGAAATCCATCGCCCGGAAATCGAGGGGACCATGATGCTATTTCAGAGAAAGGCAGAAGTTCCCATGAAACCCGCGTCACCTGTGGAGGAAATCCTAAAAGAAATAACACCCAAGAAATCCGTTTCGCCTGTTGAGGAATTCCTAAAAGAAATAACACCCAAGAAATCCGTTTCGCCGGTTGAGGAAACGCTTGTGAAACCTATTTCACCTGTGGAGGAAAAAGAATTGGCAAAATTAGAGGAAGAAATTTTAAAGGCAATAACTCCATCATCATCGTCATCAGAGGACACAAAGAAATCCAAATGTCCGAAGGGAATGCGTAGAAGTAAGAAAACAGGTAAGTGTGAACCGAAGAAATCCAAATGTCCTAAGGGAACTCGCCGAAATAAGAAAACAGGTAATTGCGACCCTGTGAAAACAAAAGAAAATTGATCCAATTTGCCTCCTGTTTGAAAGAAGATATAAAATAAATAATCCACTAAAATGAATGCCGACGCCAAAATCTACCTTGTCTCGAACGTCTACGAGACCATTCTGAAATACCAATGCTACACGCCTACCTCAGAGGAGGAAGACATGTTGTTGAATATGATTCTTAACAGATACAATCATATGCGACATTTGATTCGGTCTGGCGCGAAAATGAAACTGATTAATTCACTGGTTTCTGAAGCGCGACCCTACGTCAACCAATACGAGAATTTGGTTAACCCGCCCACTCGTTGCCAGACGGTCGTTGGAATCCAAGAGAACCCAACTAGGATGGACATAGACGAACCATCGACTTTGAGGTGCGTCATACCATTCATGTGTGAAAAAAGAAGCGCCAAGTGCGCCGCACCAGACGATGAACCATTTGTAAATGTCAGCGTCGATTTTAGTCAAATGCAAATCGACCAGGTGAATGCCGATGAGGTTGTTAATAACAATGTTGTGCCGAATGACGCGGACTTCGACGAAGACATATATTAAGGAAACCAAGGTTCCAAGGCGCCTTCGGCGCCTAGAAGTGGAGCACCGATGGTGCTCTCCCCTTATGATCCTTCCTTTTTGGTAAATTGCAAGTTTATTAGATTGCGCCTTGGAAAAAACTTGCCGGGTGGATGGCAAGTTTTTTCTTTTTTTAAAAGAAGAAACACCAAAAATTGATTCTTTTTTTACCATTTCAAAAGAAAGCATAAATATAAAATCTATTAACACTGCCAACTATAAAATGAGTATTAACGCCAATCACGTATTTTCAATTGTTGAGGCATGCATGTCAAACACCAACAACATAGTTGACACCATTATCTCGCAAGCAAATGACTATGCAGAATACAGAATGTCGCAAATCACTGCCACCAATCGTGATTACATAATGGAGACCATTGACAGCGTTGTCAAATATAAGATAGACACCATCAATGGCATTGTTAAACACCAACTAGAAACCACGCGGAAAATCATAAAAAATGAAATGCGGATTGTTAATGAACTTAGCGGAAACGAAGAACAACGATTTGATGAGATTATCAAAAATGGAACCGACCGAATTAATGAGACTATCAAAAAGGGAATGGATGTGATAAATCGAACCAAGGTCGAGGAAGAAGAGGAAGAGGTAAGTGGGACCAGCGAAGAAGAGGTTGCTCAGGAAGAGGTAAGAGTGGAGGAATATGCTCCCGAGGTCGAGGAAGAGGTAAGAGATGAAGAAACAAAGGTCATGGACACGAACGAAAAAAAGAGGAACCATATGCCCTGGCAACTTCACTTCTTGCTAGGATTTGGAATGCTGTGCGCGGCATATTTTGCATTTAAAAATTTATTATAGAAGAAACACAAAACATATTTTAAAAAGCATATTAATTAATTAAAAATTGGGGGTTTTATTTTTTATTCCACAAAGGTGAGATAAAAAACAACAAGTTTTTTATCAAGCATAATAATCCCATCACAAAGGAAGAAGGGAAGGTTCAAGGACATAAGTGGCGCGGATGCGCCACCGCCGTTCCGCCCAAAGGGCGGAACTTACCGTAGGTTTCCTTATTTAGAATTCGGGCGCATGGTTCTTAAACAAACATCCATCCCTCGGCAAATCGGGCACATCAATGATCATGCCCGGGTCCTGCAACTTGCATGTATCCAACCAAATCTTTATTACACAGAAATTCTTCTTGGGCGACACAGTGATGCCGTTGATGTGCTGTTCGTGCTTCTTGTTGGCGCACAAAATGTTGCCGGTCATTGCGTTCATCAATTTACGCCACACATTGGGCACATTTTTGTTCAACACTCTATATGAGAAGCACCCACCGGTGCGGTTTCGCGGATCTTCCCACATAGGTGTAACACCCTGTTTCATACAGAAGAACATGCAGTTATAGAGAGCAAAATCTGGCAAAGCAAAGTTGATTGCCACCACCTTTTCCATCGAGTCAATCTCGGTCATGATGACCTTATAACTGCTGAGTGTCCAACTCTTGTCGGTTTGTAAATGGTAATACAAATCCCATTTACAATTCAAAGGGTGCAGTGGTTGTTGTTCCATCTCCACTTCTATGCTATTAGTTGCCATATTGTGTCTAAATATATTT
>JACCDO011530449.1_pt1 | contig 26791 bp, 17 predicted proteins | sample 7446101 | NCBI WGS metagenome assembly JACCDO01 (sample SAMN15323440, study PRJNA562643) | freshwater metagenome | isolation source: river surface water | place: USA:Blue River Watershed | collected 2017-08-16 | reverse complement strand
GGCTAGAACTGATGCGCTACCGTGATGCGTAAAGTGCGGGGTTCGGTGGGGTGGATGTGGCGGTCGAAGAGGGCGGCGGGGTCTCCGGCGAGGCGGGAGTCGTACCCGTATTCGATGTCGTTCACTTTGCGGTCGAACAGGTTATAGACATCCACCATGAGCTTGGTGCGGCGATCCAGTTTGTAGCCGAGGCGGGCGTTGACCAGGGCGGAGCCGGGGGCGTGGACAGAGTTGTCTTCGATGAGCGGGCGGGGGCCGAAATAGCGCAGGCGCAGGGCGGCAAACCAGGGGCCGAGGTTGTCCAGGGTGAGGCCCAGATTGGCGGTGGCGGTAACGGCGCCGGGGATGAAGTTCCCCGCCGGGTCGCTATCTCTGTAGCGGGCCTGTGACCAGGATAAATCGGCATCAATGGCCAGCCAGTCATGGGGCACGTACAAGTTTGTCCATTCCAGGCCGTGGCGGCGCGAGGGGCGGGAGGGTTCGGTGGTGCCCGCATCGCCTACGAATAGTAATTCTGAGGCCGCTTCTAAATGCCAAGCAGACAAGGTGCTGCTCCAGCCGGGTAGCCATTCACCGCGCACGCCCACTTCATAGCCTTTGGTGCGTACCAAGGGCGAGACTTTTTCCACGGGCGTCACGCCGTCGCTGGGATCAACTCGTATGGTGGTGCCACGGGCATCATTGGAGTGGAAGCCGTGGCCATAACTGAAGTACAGCTCGGTTTTTTGCACCGGCGCAAACACCAAAGAGAGCTTGGGCGTGAGCAGGGTGGCGCTGGCTTGGCCGGAGTTGGCGGCGATGTTGGAATCCACATTGAAGTTGTAGCTGTCGCCCCGCAGGCCGAGGATGCTGCGGAACTGGGGCGTCCAGCGAATTTCGTTTTGTCCCCACAGGGATAGGCTGCGCTGCTGCACCCGATCTGCGCGCACCGTATTTAAGGTGCTGCGTGCCTGGGTTTGGTACAGCCCTACGGGGCTGAGGCGGTCTATGCGCGCCTGAACGCCAAACGAATTTTCCACCTCGTACTCGGCCCACTGGCCTTGGATGGCGTGGCTGGCGCTGAAACCGGCGGCTTGGCGGCGTTCGGATTGTTTGAATTGGTCGCCGCTATTGCATGTGCCTGTGGCGGCCAGATCGTTGAGGCAGTATTGAAAATTCGACCATAAGTCCAAGTCGGATTTCAGCCACCAAGCGTTCGCCTTGCTCAGGCTGTTGCTGCCTTGCCGTGCCCAGTCAGCGGACAGGCTGTAACGATGGGTGACACCACCTGTGCTGGGATCAAGGCTGCCAAAGCGATCAATCAGGCCATTGTTGATGGCTCGTTCTGGTACTTGATCGGTGGATGTCCAGGTGCCCCGGTAGGCCATGGCGGTGACGCTAAAGCCATTGTTACGGCTGCCTTCGCTGTAACGCAGGATGCCATTCAGCTTGCGGTAATCTTCCGGCACCTGCCAAGGGCCATCGTTGTGAAACCATTCCAAACCGTAGAGCAGATGCCCATCGCCCACACTGGGGGAACCGGCCAGCAAGCCGCGCTGATAGCCATGGGCACCCACAGTCATTTGTGCCAGATTAGCCGGTAGTTGCCGGAAGTAATCAATATGGGCGGCACCAGCGGAGGAAAAATCCCCTTCCTCCGCGTGATAAGGCCCTTTGCGGTACGTCAGCTTCTCGACCAACTCGGGAATCAAAAAATTCAAGTCGCTATAGCCCTGACCATGGGCATGGGTCGGCATATTTACCGGCACCCCGGCCACGTAGGTGGCAAAGTCCGTGCCGTGATCCAAATTAAAGCCGCGCAAGAAATACTGATTGGCTTTGCCATCCCCCGCGTGCTGGGTGACGATCATGCCCGGCACCATTTCCAGGGTTTCACCGGGGCGCAGGATAGGCACGGCTTGCAGGCGCTGGCTAGAGACCACGCCTTCGCTGCTGCTATTGGCTAAACCCAGCAAGTCTTCAGTCTTGGCGCGCACTTCCACGGTGGAGAGGGTGGGGTTCGATTCCGCGCCGACCCAGGTGCTGGCGGCGAGTAAATATGAAAAAAATAAATTTTGTCTTAATTTCATGGTTTAAAAAGGCCGGAGATCCGGCCTCTGAATAGAGAAAAAGAAATTACGCTTGCTGGCTGGAGGTGCTGGGCTGGCGCACCAAGCGCAGAGCCAAGACGAAGCTGAAGGCGATGACGACCACCAGCGCGAGACCAAACAGCAGTTCTTTGCCTTCACTCCAGGCGTCAATGGCAGGGGAGAGCAGTTTGGCCAAGCCAAACAGGCCCACTAAGAAGCTCACGCCCGACACCACCAAGCTCATGACACGAGACGCGATTAAGGCCGCTTGGTCGGCACGCTTAATCAGACGGGCGATCCAATAGCCGTTGATGCCATCCGTGCATAACATGCCCAGTAAGAACAGCAGCGCCAATGCCAAAGCATGTTGCCAGCCACCGAATTGCGTAGCCGTAAGGGCGAAAAACGCGGCTTGGGACATGGTGTCAAACGACAGTGCAAACAAGGCCCCCACCAGCGCCACCAGCACAGGATGATGGGCATGTTGCAAGCGCCCCAACCAGCGGCCTTTTAGGCCCACGGGCTGCACGAGCTGATCGGCATCGGTTTTGAGCACCGCATGGATATTGATGGCGCCCAAGGCAAACAGAAACGCGATGGAAATCAGAGAGCCTAATAACTCAAACCAATCTGGTACTTGCCATTGCTGGGTGAGCAGACTCACCGTGAGCGCAATCAGCACCACCACCGCCCCATGCCCTAGGGAAAACAGCAAGCCGCAGTAACGGGCTAGGCTGGGCCGCACCCGCATATTGAACCGAGTCATACCGTCGATGGTGGCGAGGTGATCGGCGTCAAAGCCATGCTTCATGCCCAAGACAAACGTCAGAATCAGCAAAGACTGCCAGTCAGCAAATGCGCTATCCATGATTGTGTGTGTGAAGGAATTATTTTTTCTCTTAACAAGAAGCGTGCCACGAAACAGCGCTCTTTAACAGTGCGTTGCGGGGGCGAGAGCGGGGCGCTGGGAGGGGATTTTGTGGGCCGGGTGGTGTCGCTAATGCCTTGATCGACAAGCGTGCGGGAGGGAAAGGGATGGGTATAGCAGGCGCGCAGGGCTTGGCAGCCCCGCCGCCGCAGAGTGGCGTCGGTGTGAATCGTGGTGGTTACTAAGTTTGCGTTTTGTATTTCAAGCGATTATTTTTTTGCCGGTGCGTCGCGCTGCGACGAGTGGGGGCCTGTGGGGTAGGGCAGGCTGCGACAATTTGCCGCATGTTAAATAAATAGTTGTTACGGGATAATAGCGCTTTACAAATTGGCTGGCCTTTGATTTTTATATGAAAAATCGTATTCATCCTGTAGCGGCAGCGCTGACGATGTTGTGTAGTGCGACCTGGGGCGCGCAGGCCTTCGCGCAAACGACTTTGAATGAGGTGGTGGTGAATGGCCAACGGATTCAAGAGTTGGGCGCTGGCGAACAATTAGATCGGGCCGCCATCAGCGCCCAGCAAGCCATTACTCGTGATACCGCGAACTTGCTGCGCGATGTGCCGGGGGTGAGTTTGTATGGTGCGGGCGGTGTGTCCAGTTTGCCCGCCATTCATGGCTTGGCGGATGACCGTTTGCGCATTAGCGTGGATGGCATGGACTTTGTGGCGTCTTGCCCCAACCACATGAATCCCCCCTTGTCTTACCTGGACCCCAGCCATGTGGCCAAGATCAAGGTCTATGCCGGGATTGCACCCGTCAGTGTGGGCGGGGATAGCATTGGTGGCGCGATTGTGGCCGAGACGGCCCCCCCGGAATTCGCCCGCTCCAGCGAGCAAGTGCTCACTAAGGGCGAGGCCGGGGTTTTTGTGCGCAGTAACAACAACGCCCAAGGTGGCAACCTGGCGGTGAGCGTGGCCTCCGAGAGTACGAGCCTGAGCTACAGCGGAGCCTTTGCCAAGGCCGATAACTACCGGGCGGGTAGCAATTTTAAGAGCAGCACCGCCACGGGTCGGGTGGGGCATACGGTCTTCCTGGATGAAGTGGCCTCTACGGCCTATGAGAGCAAAACCCACACCTTGGGTTTTGCTATGCGCGGAGAGGGACATCTCCTAGAGGCGAAACTGGGCTACCAAAATGTGCCCTACCAGCTTTATCCCAACCAGCGCATGGACATGCTGGATAACGAGCAGCAGCGTTTGAATCTGCGTTATCTGGGCCAGTTTGCTTGGGGGCAATTGGATGCCCGCGCCTATCAGGAAAAAGTGGATCACTTCATGGATTTTGGTGCTGACAAGCGCATGTGGTACGGGACAGCCTCGGGGGGATCAGGGGTGGCAAATGGCAATCCCTGTACGCCCATCAGCGCCACCTGTGCTTACGGCATGCCCATGTATACCGCTAGTCGTACGAGTGGTGTGAATGTGAAAGCGGATATTGACTGGGGGGATGATGAGCTGCTGCGTCTTGGTGCCCTCTACCAAAGCTATGCCTTGAATGATTGGTGGCCGCCCTCGGGTTCAGGCATGTGGCCCGGCACCTTTGACAACATCAAAGACGGGCAGCGGGATCGTCTGGGGATTTTTGGTGAGTGGGAAGGCCGTTTGTCCAGCCAATGGACGGGGCTGCTGGGCGCACGGTATGAGCGCGTGCTCAGTAACGCGGGCAATGTGCAGGGTTACAACACGGCGGTGGGCGCTATGGGCAATCAAGTGGTGGATGCCACGGCCTTTAATAGCCAGGATCGAGCCCGCCGCGACCATAACGTGGATCTCACCGCGTTGGCCCGCCACAGTGCCAGTGCCACCTTGGATATGGAACTGGGCTTGGCCCGTAAGGTACGCAGCCCCAATTTGTATGAACGCTATACCTGGTCCACTTGGAGCATGGCTGCGGTAATGAATAACTTTGTCGGCGATGGAAATGGCTATATCGGCAACCCCGACTTGAAGCCAGAAAAAGCCTATACCGCTTCTGTGACCTTGGATTGGCATGATGCAGAGCGCACCTGGGGCCTGAAAGCCACGCCCTATTACACCTATGTGGTGGATTACATTGATGCCGTGCGCTGTAGCAGTGGCTCGGCCTGTACGGTGGCCAATAGCAGCACCAGCAATCAGTTTGTGACGTTGCGCTACGCCAACCAGAACGCCCGGCTCTATGGCCTGGATTTGTCTGGGCACATGGATTTAGGGCATAGTGCGTATGGTGTTTGGGGCTTGAAGGGCGTGCTCAATTACACCAAGGGCGAAAATCAAAGCACGGGCGGCAATCTGTACAACATCATGCCCCTGAATGTGAAGCTCACTCTAAGCCATCAGTACGATGCTTGGGCGTCGTCGCTGGAAGTGGTGGGGGTGCAGAAGAAATCGGATGTGTCCGCTGTACGCAACGAGATCGCCACCGGGGGCTATGGCCTGTTGAACCTGCGTAGCAGCTATTCTTGGCGGCGCATGCGCTTGGATGTGGGCGTGGAAAACCTGTTTAACAAGTTCTATTACCTGCCCTTGGGCGGGGCCTACACTGGCCAGGGTACGACTATGAGTATTAACGGTATTCCTTGGGGTATCGCGGTGCCGGGCATGGGGCGCTCTTTGTATGCCGGGGTAACTGTGACGTTTTAAACATACTGCGACAATTCGTCACTTCCCGAGTGTCGTGGCGCCAGTCATAATCGCTCCATCTGATGTCGCTCCCCCGACTCAGACCCCTTTGGTAGGGGGCCTTCATTCCCCGAAGGCCCCCTAAATTCTTTTTGGGGCTTAGTGTTGCAAGCCCTGAATCCAGCGTTCATACAAGCTTGCGGCTACGGCGTTGAGCGCCTGGAGTCGGGGCTGGATTTGGTCGTACATTTGCTCAGGGGTTTGGATGCCAGGGCTGGATTTACCCAGCACTTCATCGGCCCACTGGTCGTTCCAGCGTCGAATCATCTCTTCGGTCATCTCCACATGGCATTGCATGCCTAAGTGCTTGCCCAGCACAAAGCCTTGATGGGCGCAGTGGCCATTGCCCATGAGCAGGGTGGCGCCTTCTGGCAGGGAAAACGTTTCGCCGTGCCAGTGGAAAGACAGGTATTCCGAGGTGTCCGGGAGCCACTGCCGCGCCAGTTCGTTGTCGGCCCGCTGTACTAAGCCCCAACCAATTTCTTTCACCGGGTTTTTGCTCACCACGCCGCCCAAGGCCTTGGACATGAGTTGTCCGCCTAGGCAATGGCCTAGTACCGGAATATCCGCCGCCACGGCGGCCCGGATCAGGGCGCATTCTTGTTCCACCCAAGGCAAAGGATCATTGACGCTCATGGGGCCGCCCATGAACACCAGCCCAGCAAAGGCGCTGACATCGCTGGGCACGGGCTCGCCGGCATCGACTTTAATGATTTGCCAGGGCAAGGCTTTGCTATCGAGAAAAGTGGCGAAGTAACCCGGCCCTTCACCGGGGCTGTGACGAAAAATAGCGATGGGTTTCATAGACAATCCTTGCAGTGAAAAGGGAGCGTTTGCCCAAGCAAATCTCAGGCCGAACCGACAAACCAAGGATTGTAGCGGAGAGAACAGGGCGCTTTTCACGGTCTGCATGTGAGTAAATCGGCTACAGTGCGCTTGATGTGACAAGGCTCAGGCGATTCAGAACACAGCATCAGAAAGTAGGACGTGATGGACAATCTAAAAACAGCACAGGCGTTTCAGCAGGCCTTTCTTACTCAGCCCGATAAGCCGGTGGCCCCCGAGTTTGGTTTACCAGCGCGTTTGACGGCTGCGGCGGTGCTGGTGCCCGTGGTGAATCGGCCCGAGGGGCTGACTATGTTGTTAACGGTACGGACTTCGCATCTGCGGGATCATGCCGGGCAAGTGAGTTTTCCCGGTGGGCGCATGGAAGAGGGGGAAACCCCCGAAGAAACTGCATTACGGGAAGCGCAAGAAGAAATTGGTTTGCTCCCGGAACGGGTGAGATTGCTGGGGCGCTTGCCTACTTACAACACGGTGACGGGCTTTTCCATTGAGCCTGTGGTGGCCCTGGTTGAGCCGCCTTTTGACTTGCAGCTGGCGGATTTCGAAGTGGCAGAAACCTTCGAGCCACCCTTGAGTTTCTTGATGGATGCAGAACGCCATGAATATCGGGAGCGTTTGTATCAAGGGCAAATGCGTCATTACTGGGCGATTCCCTGGCAGGGCTATAACATTTGGGGCGCCACGGCGGCCATTTTGGTGAATTTGGCCCGGCGCATGAATCCATCGGGCACTGAATAAGTGCATTTCATGCACCAGTTTTGCGTATTAACTCGGGTTTGTCCTGTCCAAGAAAAGTATTGCGCCCGCACATGTGTGGGGTGTTTCAGTGTATGCTTGCCGCCTTGAACGGCGTGCCCCTTCCCTTCTCTGCACGCTGATGGGGGTGATAACAGCCCCCCGTGTAGAAAAAATGAGTTTTCTGTCTCTTATTCTTGCCTTTCTGCTGGAGCAGTTCCGTCCCCTCGATGCGGGACGTTGGGTACGTGCTCCTCTACAGCGCTGGGGCCATTTCCTCGAAGCTCGTCTGAACGATGGCGACGCCCACCACGGCATGATGGCGTGGTTGTTTGCGGTGCTGCCCTTAGTGGCCGTAGTCGCCTTGGTGTTTTGGGGCGTGGATCAGATTAATCCGGCCTTGGGTTTAGGCTTCACGGTCGCCGTCTTGTACCTCACCACTGGCTTTCGCCAAAGCAGCCACTATTTCACGGATATTCAACAATGCTTGCGTGACGACGACTTGGCGGGCGCACGTCGTTTGATTGGTGAGTGGCGGGGCCGGGGCGCTGATCGTCTTAGTTCCGATGAGGTGGCCCGTTTAGCCATCGAACAAGCGCTGATTTGTTCCCACCGCCAAGTATTTGGCGTGGTGTTTTGGTATGTGGCCCTGTCTTTATTGGGCTTAGGGCCTGCTGGGGCAGTGTTGTATCGGGCGGCGGGCTTCTTATTTGATGAGTGGGGGCGCCGCTCCCATGATGAATTCGGCGAATTTGGCGCCTTTGCCCAGCGTAGCTTTCAAGCGTTGGATTGGGTGCCTTTACGCATGACTGCCCTGTGTTTTGCCATTGTGGGCGACTTTGAAGACTCTATTTATTGCTGGCGTACCCAAGCAATGGCTTGGGCGGATGAATCCTCGGGGATTCTGCTGGCCAGTGGCGCGGGTGCCCTAGGTGTGCGTTTAGGCATGCCGGTGTACGAATCGGGAGAGATCACAGATCGTCCCGAGATTGGCCTAGGTGACGAGGCTGATGTGGATTTCATGCAAAGCACTGTGGGTCTGGTGTGGCGGGCCTTGGTGCTGTGTTTGTTATTGCTGCTGTTATTCTGGCTTGCCACCTTGGTGAGCTGATTCCAACCCCCCAAAGGAGTAATTTATGAGCAGAGAAGTTGTCGTATTGAGCGCAGTCCGTTCCGCTATCGGTGCTTTTGGTGGTTCTTTGGCCGATATGGATCCCTGCGATCTCGCCGCAACCGTAATGAAGGAAGCCATTACCCGCTCTGGCGTGGATCCCCAAGCAATCAGCTACGTTACCATGGGTAACACCATGCCGGTGGAAGGCCGCTACGCTTACGTGTCTCGCGTGGCCTCTATTCAAGCCGGTCTGTCCATGGACTCCGTGGCCATGCAAGTGTCCCGTCTGTGCGCCTCTGGTCTGCAAGGTATCGTGACCACGGCCCAAAACATTCTGCTGGGCGATGCTGACTTCGGTATCGGTGGTGGTGTGGAAGTAATGTCCAAAGCGGCCTACCTCATGCCCGCCCTGCGCTCCGGCGCTCGTATGGGCGACACCAAGGCCATCGACGCCATGGTAGCCGTGCTGACCGACCCCTTCGGCGTGGGCCACATGGGCATCACCGCTGAAAATCTGGCCACCAAGCATGGCATTACCCGTGAAGAGCAAGACGCCTTCGCCGTGGAATCCCAACGTCGCGCCGCCGCCGCTATCGACGCCGGTCACTTCAAGTCCCAGATCGTGCCCATCGTCAAGCAAACCCGTAAGGGCGAAGTGGTGTTCGACACCGACGAGCACCTGAAGCGTGGCACCACCATGGAATCCCTGGCCAAGATGAAGCCCGCGTTCAAGAAGGACGGTACCGTGACCGCTGGCAATGCCTCCGGTATCAATGACGGCGCTGCGTTCTTCGTGCTGGCTGATGCCGCTGCTGCCGCCGCTGCGGGTCATGCCCCCATGGCCCGTCTGGTGTCCTACGCTGTGGCCGGTGTGCCCAACGACGTGATGGGCGAAGGCCCCATCCCCGCTACCAAGCTGGCGCTGAAGAAGGCTGGCCTGACCCTGGATCAAATGGATGTGATCGAGTCCAACGAAGCCTTCGCGGCTCAGGCTCTAACCGTGTCCAAGGTGCTGGGTTTGGACCCCGCCAAGACCAACCCCAACGGCGGCGCCATTGCTCTGGGCCACCCGGTGGGCTGTTCCGGTGCCTTCATCGCCACCAAGGCGCTGTACGAACTGCAACGCGTGGGCGGTAAGTACTGTCTGGTGACGATGTGTATCGGCGGCGGTCAAGGTATCGCCACCATCTTCGAACGCCTGTAAGGCAGCTGAATTTCCAGCTTCGGCTGGAAAGCAGAAGCCCGGAAGGCGAGAGTCCTCCGGGCTTTTTTATGTGCACCACAGTGGTGCGGCGCATCAAGCTTGGTGACGCCCGGTGATTATTTTGGTGCATTTTTCTGGCTTTTCTCTTCTGGCGAGTCGCTTTTTTCTTGGCTTGGTGTGGCATGGTTCTCGCTAAAACAAGCACAGATTTACTCTCGTCTCCAAACATCATGGCCGCACAGAAATTCTTCGATGAAATGACCGGCGCTGACGGCGCCGTGCGTGACCACTACGCTTCTTATGGCGAGTGGTTTGAGAACATGCCTCGGGAACTGATCGAGCAAAAGCGTAATGAAGCGGACGTTTTGTTCCACCGCTTGGGTATTACCTTCGCCGTGTATGGCGAGGGCGCGGGCAAGGAGCGCTTAATTCCCTTCGACATCATTCCGCGCATCATTCCCGCTTCCGACTGGCAAACCTTGGCGGCAGGCCTGCGACAGCGGGTTAAAACTCTCAATCTGTTTTTGAACGACATCTATCACAAAGGCGAGATTCTGAAAGCCGGTGTGATTCCTGAAGATCAAGTGCTGAAAAATGGCCAGTTCCGTCCCGAGATGAAGGACGTGGACGTGCCCGGCGGTATCTACTCCCATATCGCGGGCGTGGACATCGTGCGCGCCGGAGCGGGCGAGTTTTATGTGCTGGAAGATAACCTGCGGGTGCCTTCCGGCGTGTCGTATATGTTGGAAGACCGGCGCATGATGATGCGTCTGTTCCCGGATTTGTTTAGCCGCTATTCCGTGGCGCCCGTGGAACACTATCCCGACATGCTGCTGGATAACCTGCGTAGCGTGGCTCCGGCAGGGGTGATGGACCCCACGGTGGTGGTGCTGACGCCCGGTGCCTATAACAGCGCCTACTTCGAACACTCCTTCTTGGCCCAGCAAATGGGCGTAGAACTGGTGGAAGGCCGGGATTTGTTTGTCAAGGAAGACGTGCTGTACATGCGCACCACCCAAGGCCCGCAGCGGGTGGACGTGATTTATCGGCGCGTGGACGACGATTTCCTGGATCCCGATGTGTTCCGTCCTGATTCCATGTTGGGCGTGCGCGGTTTGTTGTCAGCCTATAAGGCGGGCCATGTGACTCTGTGTAACGCCATTGGTACCGGTGTGGCGGACGATAAGTCCATCTACCCCTACGTGCCGGACATGGTGCGCTTCTATCTGGGTGAAGAGCCGATTCTGAACAACGTGCCTACCTACATGCTGCGCAAGCCCGACGATTTGCAATATACCTTGGATAATCTGGCCGACTTGGTGGTCAAGGAAGTCCACGGTTCCGGCGGCTACGGCATGCTGGTGGGGCCGGCCTCCACCAAGGCGGAGATCGAGCAGTTCCGGGAGCGCATTCTGGCCAAGCCGGGCAACTACATTGCCCAGCCCACCTTGTCCCTGTCCACCTGTCCCACCTTCGTGGAATCCGGCGTGGCCCCGCGTCACATTGACCTGCGTCCCTTCGTGTTGTCTGGCAAAGACATCATCAAGATGGTGCCCGGCGGCTTAACCCGCGTGGCCCTGCGTGAAGGTTCGTTGGTGGTGAATAGCTCCCAAGGGGGCGGCACCAAAGATACTTGGGTTTTGGAGAATTAAGATGCTGAGTCGTACCGCAGACCATTTGTACTGGATGGCCCGTTACACCGAACGGGCTGAAAACTTGGCGCGTATGCTGGATGTGCATTTGCGCATGGCCATGTTGTCCAAGAACGATGCCGATGGGCAATGGGGTTCCATCCTGAGTATCAACGAGCTGGGCGGTGATTTTGCTGGTCGTTACAACGGCATCAATCAAGCCAATGTGGTGCGCTACATGGCCTTTGATGCGGATAACCCTTCCAGTATTTTCAGTTGCCTCCGGGCCGCACGGGAAAACGCCCACGCTGTGCGCGGCACCTTGACCTCAGAGCAATGGGAAACCATCAACGCCACATGGCTGAAGCTGCGCGATACCCGTTTGTCGGAGATGGAAGGGGATTTGCGGGCATTTTTTGAGTGGGTGAAATTCCGTTCCCACCTGTCCCGTGGTGTGAGTATGGGCACCATGCTGCAAGACGAGTCCCTGCATTTCATTCGTTTGGGCACTTTCTTGGAGCGGGCTGACAATACCGCCCGTTTGCTGGCGGTGAAGTTTGAACAGCTCTTGTCTAGCAATAACGACCTGAGTGCTTCTGCTGACTACTACCAATGGGGGGCGTTGCTGCGCTCCCTGTCCGCTTTCGAGATTTACCGCAAAGTGTATCGGGATGCCATCACGCCCATGCGCGTCTCGGAGTTGCTGATCCTCAAAGACGACATGCCCCGTTCCTTGCTGCATTGCCTGCGCCAAGTGCATCACAACTTAGGCTTGGTGGCCAACAGCCATTCCGGCGAAACCCAGCGCGTAGCCGGAAAACTCCATTCCAGCCTACGCTATGGCCGCATGGAAGACATCCACGAACAAGGCCTAGCCAACTTCCTCAATGACTTCCTCGTCAGCATCAACGATATCGGCAGCCGCATCAGCGAAGATTTCTTGGTAACGGCTTGAAATTCGTGAGGGGTGAGGAGTGAGGTGTTAGGGGTTGTAAGGCTGCGCGCTAAAGCGCGGCTGTTTGCATCCCTCACATCCTGCTCCTCACCCCTCACTCCTCTCTCCTCACGCTTTAAACGCTTATGTCCATCCACGTCGCCCTTAATCACGTCACCCATTACAAATACGATAAAGCGGTTACGCTCAGTCCGCAGATTATTCGTCTGCGCCCGGCGCCTCATAGCCGTACCCCGATTGTGTCGTACTCTTTGAAAGTGACGCCGGGGGATCATTTCATCAATTGGCAGCAAGATCCCCAGAGCAACTGGCTGGCACGCTTGGTGTTTCCTGAAAAAACCACGGAACTGAAAATTGAAGTGGATTTGGTAGCCGAAATGTCGGTTATCAATCCCTTCGACTTCTTCCTGGAGCCGATGGCGGAGCAGTTTCCCTTTGCTTACGAAGATTGGCAGCGCCACGAGCTGGCGCCTTACCTCTACAAGTTGGAAGAAGGCCCGAAATTTGCTGAATACCTCGCCAAGGTTCCCCGGGAGCCCAAGCGAACCGTGGATTTCTTGGTGGCGCTGAATCAGCAGTTACAACAAGACATTAAATACGGCATCCGTTTGGAGCCGGGGGTGCAAAGCCCGGAAGAAACCCTGACCCTATTGAGCGGCTCCTGCCGGGATTCCGCCTGGTTGTTGGTGCAATTGCTGCGCCACCTGGGTTTGGCAGCGCGCTTTGTGTCCGGCTATTTGATTCAATTGACCCCGGATGTGAAATCCCTGGATGGCCCCTCCGGCCCAGAAGCGGACTCACCGATTTGCACGCCTGGGCGGAAGTGTTCCTGCCCGGCGCCGGTTGGGTGGGCTTAGACCCCACCTCCGGTTTGCTGGCCGGCGAAGGCCACATCCCGGTGGCTTGTACCCCGGAGCCCGCCAGTGCCGCGCCGCTCACCGGCTTTATCGGCGAAAAAGCGGAATGCGAATTTGAGCACTTGATGCGCGTGGACCGGGTGTGGGAAGCGCCCCGTGTCACCAAGCCCTATAGCGATGAAGAATGGCTGAAGATCGAAAATCTGGGCCATCGCATTGACGCTGATCTGGAAAAACAAGACGTGCGCCTGACCATGGGCGGCGAGCCCACCTTTGTGTCGGTGGACGATCCCGATGGTGAAGAATGGAATACCGCTGCCTTGGGGCCCACCAAGCGCTTCAAGGCCGCCGAATTGTTTGGTCGCCTGAAAGAAAAATACGCACCGGAGGGCTTTGCCCACTTCGGTCAAGGCAAGTGGTATCCCGGCGAACAACTGCCCCGTTGGGCCTTGGCCTGCTTCTGGCGCCGTGATGGCCAGCCCATCGCCCAGCCCAGCCTGTTTGCCGACGAGAAAAAAGATTACGGCGCCAATGCCGAAATCGCGCAGCGCTTCTTGGCCGGTATCGCCAGCCGCTTGGGCGTGACCGAAGAGTTCGTGTTCCCGGCCTACGAAGACTTGTTCTACTACATGTGGCGCGAGCGCCGCTTGCCCACCAACGTCGATGCCCTGGATTCCCGCGTGGCCGACCCCATGGAGCGGGCACGCTTAATGAAGGTGTTCAGCCAAGGCTTATCCCATGTGGTGGGCCACGTGCTGCCCTTGAGCCGTTCGGTGCATGGGCAATGGCAAACCGGGCCGTGGTTCTTGCGTAGTGAACTGTGCTACTTGATTCCTGGCGACTCGCCCATGGGCTACCGTCTGCCTTTGGATTCCCAACCTTGGGTTGTGGACGAAGAGTATCCCTACATCCACGGCGTCGATCCCACGGAAACCCAGCCCGCATTGCCCAGCTATGCCGATATTCGCCAGCAAAACCGCGCTGATGCAGCCGCGAACGAGGGCATAGGTGGTGCTGCGCGCTCGGCAGCTCAGGAACAGGGCCGTTCGCCCCGTCGTGCCACCATGACCAGTTATGGCTGGGATGGGGCTTACGGTGAGCAAGGGCGTGACGTTTTGGATGCCGATGGTCAGCCTTTGGGCAAAGGGGAGGGGACGACGCACAGCGCTCGCGCTGACCACCGTTTCCAGCCCCACCCGGACACCCTGCCCGCCGACAAACAATCCGCCCTTTGGATTACCCGTACCGCTATCTGTGCCGAAGCGCGTAAGGGCGTGTTGTATTTGTTCATGCCCCCCACTCAGACCTTAGAAGACTACTTGGCGATTATCGCTGCCGCCGAAGGCACGTCTGAAGAGCTAGGCATGCCGGTGGTGTTTGAAGGCTATGCACCGCCGTCCGATCCCCGTTTGGCCCACTTCAGCGTCACCCCTGACCCCGGTGTGATCGAAGTGAACATTCATCCCTGCCACAACTGGGATGAAATGGTGGAACGCACCACCCACTTGTACGAGCAAGCCCATTATTCCCGCCTCACCACCGAGAAGTTCATGATCGACGGTCGCCATACCGGCACCGGCGGCGGTAATCACATCGTGATGGGTGGTGCCACCACCCTGGATAGCCCGTTCCTGCGTCGTCCCGATGTGCTGCGTAGCTTGATCTCCTACTGGCACAACCATCCGTCCTTGTCTTACCTGTTCTCCGGCCTGTTCATCGGCCCCACCAGTCAGGCCCCTCGGATGGACGAAGCGCGCAATGATTCGGTCTATGAATTGGAACTGGCGTTTAAGCAATTCCCGGAAGTGGGCGCTACCTGCCCGCCCTGGTTGGTGGATCGCTTGCTGCGTAATCTGTTGATTGATTCTTCCGGCAACACCCACCGGGCGGAATTCTGTATCGACAAGTTATATTCTCCGGATGGCCCCACCGGGCGCCATGGTTTGGTGGAATTGCGTGCCTTTGAAATGCCGCCCCATGCGCGCATGTCCTTGACCCAGCAATTGCTGCTGCGCGCCTTGGTGTCCCGCTTCTGGCAACAGCCTTACCAGCCGCAACGCTTGCGCCGTTGGGGCACGGAGCTGCACGACCGCTTCATGCTGCCCCATTTTGTGCGGCAAGACTTTAACGACGTGCTGCAAGAGCTGCGGGAATTCGGCTATCCGTTCCAAGATGGCTGGTTCGATGCCCACTTTGAATTCCGCTTCCCCCGCCATGGCGAGTTTGCCGTTAAAGGCGTGCACGTAGAACTGCGCCACGCCCTGGAACCCTGGCATGTGATGGGCGAAGAAGGTGGTGCGGGCGGTACGGTGCGTTACGTGGATTCCTCGGTGGAACGGCTGCAAGTGAAAGTGACCGGCCTGAACGACGACCGCCATGTGATGACCGTGAACGGCGAATCCATTCCGTTGCAACCCACAGGCCGGGTCGGGGAATTTGTTGGCGCCGTGCGCTATCGCGCTTGGCAACCGGCATCCTGCCTGCATCCCACCATCGGCGTGCATGCACCCTTGGTGTTCGATCTGGTGGATAGCTGGATGGAACGGTCCATGGGCGGTTGCCAATACCATGTGGCCCACCCCGGTGGCCGTAATCACGAGACTTTCCCCATCAATGCCTATGAAGCAGAAGGGCGCCGTTTGGCGCGCTTCTTTGCCATGGGCTACACACCTGGCAAAATCCAAGCCACAATCGCGCCGCGTGATTTAAACTTCCCGTTCACCTTGGATTTAAGAAAAGCAGGGAAATAGCCTGGGAGTCGAGAGTCGAGAGTAGAGCGGCGAGAGTTAGCCCTCATCTCGCCTTCGACTCTCGACTTTTTACTTTAGACCATTTGCCCCATGCGCGAGCTTCTAACCGCTTATCCTTCTTCTTCTGGACGTTATGACGAGATGCTTGATGCCTCTGGTCGGGTTCGTCCCCATTGGAAGGCCTTGATGCACACTTTGGCCAGTAGTCGGCCAGAGCAAATGCGTTGGCGTCTGAACTACGTTCGGAACCAGATTTTTGAGAACGGCATAACCTATAACGTTTACGCCGATCCCCAAGGGGCTGAACGGCCTTGGGAATTAGACATTCTGCCTAACATCATTTCTGCGGATGAGTGGCAGCATATCGAAGCCGCCGTGGTGCAACGGGCCACCTTGCTGAATCGCATTTTGGCTGATGTCTATGGCAATCAATATCTCTTGCGCGAAGGGCTTTTGCCCCCGGCCTTAGTGCATGGGCATTCTGGTTTCTTGCGCCCCGCCCACGGTATTCCCTGTCCGGATGGTGTGCATTTACACCTCTATGCCGTGGATTTGGCCCGCTCACCGGATGGTAAATGGTGGGTCATTGCTGACCGTACCCAAGCCCCTTCAGGGGCGGGTTATGCCTTGGAAAACCGGCTGGTGATTTCTCGGATTTTCCCGGACTTGTTCCGGGATCTGAAAGTAGAGCACCTAGCGAGCTTTTTTCACACCCTGCAAGAAAGTCTGGCCCATTGGGCGCCCAGTGATCCCAATTGCACATCACCGCGCATTGTGTTGCTTACTCCTGGGCCATACAACGAAACCTATTTTGAGCATGCCTATTTAGCCCGTTATTTGGGTTTCCCTCTGGTGGAAGGCCACGATTTGACTGTGCGCGATGGCTGCGTGTGGTTGAAATCCTTGGAAGGTCTGGAGCGGGTGCATGTCATCCTGCGGCGCCAAGACGATGATTTTTGCGATCCTTTAGAGCTGCGTGCTGACTCGTCTTTGGGTATTCCCGGTCTTGCCCAAGCGGCACGGAATGGCAAGGTATTGATTGCCAATGCCTTGGGTTCCAGCTTGCTGGAGTCCAGTGCTTTTTATGGTTTCCTACCTGGACTGTGTCAGCGCATCTTGGGTGAGTCTTTGCTGATGCCCTCCGTGGCCACATGGTGGTGCGGCGAACAGTTCGCAATGGAAGAGGCCATTAGCAAGCTGGATAACTTGGTTATTAAGGGCGCTTTCCCGCAGTTGCGTCTGCCCGTGGTGTTTGGTGCCGACTTGAATGAGAAGGCCAAAAAGAAGCTGATTGCGGCTATTCGAGAGCGTCCATACAACTACGTGGCGCAAGAAACCGTGCGTCTTTCTCAAGCGCCTGCATGGCATAAGGCCCATCCTCGTCAAGTGGATGCCCGTGCTATGGGCTTGCGGGTGCATGTGGTGGCCAGTCCCAATGGTTATGTGGTCATGCCCGGCGGTCTGACCCGTGTGGCGGGGGAAAACGACGCCCGCGTGATTGCTTTGCAGCGCGGTGGCTCAAGTAAAGATACTTGGGTCTTGAGTCGTGGCCCGGTCAATGAATTCAGTTTGTTGCCTCGTCAATTCCGTCCCCAAGACGTGGTACGCAGTGGCGCTAACCTCTCTAGCCGGGTGGTAGAAAATCTATTCTGGTTTGGTCGCTACGCAGAACGCTGCGACAACATCGCCCGTTTATTGCGTACGACCTTCACGCGCTTGTTGGGCGAAGCCGACCCCATGGAGTCCGCTGCCAAAGAGAAAGCCGTGTTGATGGCGCTATGCCAAGAATATGGTTTCTTAGCCAGTTCGCCCAAAGGCGTCGAGACCGTCGTGCTGAGCGATGAAGACGCTTTGATTCGCGGCATGGTGTCCCAAGAAATTCCCGAGAGCTTCTCTAACATCCTGCGCCAGCTCTCTCGCGTGGGCTTTAACCTGCGGGAGCGCTTATCCCTGGATAACTGGCGCACCATCAACCGCATTAGCCAAGAATTAGATGGGCAGCGGCAGCGACAATTGAAAGAGCCTCATCTGGGTGAGGCCATGTCGTTCTTAGACCAAACCATTGTCTCGTTGATGACCTTGTCCGGCTTTGCCTTAGATGGCATGACGCGGGACATGGGCTGGCGTTTTATGTCCATTGGTCGGCGCTTGGAACGGCTGCAATTCATGACCAGCCTGCTGCTCCAGGCCTTGTCCAGTCCTGGCGATAGCCTGCGTGATTCCGATTGGATGTTGGAGTTGGCGGACAGTATCGTGACCTACCGCTCTCGCTACATGATGCGTCCTGAGCCCTTACCCGTGCTGGACTTGCTGATTTTGGACGAAGCGAATCCTCGTGCGGTGATCTTTCAAGTGGACGGCTTGGCCGATAGTTGTCGGCGTATGGCCAAGCGCTTTGGTTTGTGTGGTGGCGAGTCCTTGTATGCATTTGTGGAACGCCTGCGTGCCTTGGATCTCGCCAAGGATTTGGAAACCCCTGGTGGAGTGGAATTGCCCAAGCTGCTCAGTGAGATTCGAGACGCGTCGATGAGCTTCTCCGATCAGCTCAGTCTGCGCTTCTTTAGCCATATCACCGAACAACGGACAGGTAGCGAGTGAGATGAGCAACGCCGTTACTTATCATGTCATCCATGAAACCGCGTACCGCTATGCCGGGCCGGTGCAGTTGTCGCGCCAATTAGTGCGCTTGAGACCCCGTAATACCCCTTGGCAAGAGTGCTCTTGGCATGTGATCCGCGTCGAGCCTGAAGTGGCCGAATGGTCGGAAATGGACGATTTCTTTGGCAATACCGTGGTGCAGTTTGCCCTGCAAGCCCCCCATGAGCGCCTCGTGGTTGAGGTGGAATCCCATGTGGTGGTTCAGCATCGCCAATTAGCATTAACGCCAGAACAAACCACGCCCTGGGAGCGGGTGAGGGATTGGCTGCATGGAGAAAACGGGGGCAGCGCCCTTGATCCTGCCCAATATCTCTATGCGTCGCCCCATGTGCCAGTGCTACGCAGTTTGGCTGAATATGCGAGGCCCAGTTTTCCGGCTGGGCGGCCTTTGTTGGAAGGGGTGTTGGATTTTACGGCGCGGATTTTCAAAGATTTTCGCTTTGATCCCACCGCCACCACCGTGTCCACGCCCGTGGAAACAGTGCTGAAAAACAAGCGTGGCGTGTGTCAAGACTTCACCCATTTGCAAATCGCCTGCCTGCGTTCCTTGGGCTTAGCGGCTCGCTATGTGAGCGGCTACTTGCTTACCAAACCGCCTCCCGGCAAGCCACGCATGATCGGTGCCGATGCCTCCCACGCGTGGGTCTCTGTGTTTTGCCCGGAGTTAGGTTGGGTGGACGTGGACCCCACTAACAATCTGTTGGTCAATCAAGACCACGTTACTGTGGCCTGGGGTCGGGATTTCTCCGACATCAGCCCCATGCGTGGTGTGATCTTTGGTGGTGGTGGCGACCACGAACTGGATGTGCGCGTCACCGTGGCTCCCGAAGGCGAAGAATTAGTAGATCCGCGCACGCTGTAAAAGTAGCGCCCCTTCGCGTCGCTGTGCCAAACGCCAGTTTGGCCAGTGTGTATGCCGCAAAAACTAGGCCCCTCTCTCGTGTTACGGGACAGGGGCCTTCGTTTTAGCGGGTCAGGAGCACGGTGATGCCGGGTTTGGCGTTGTTTTCGGTGATGTAGCCGATGGCGCCAGGGGTGCTTTGCACGTAGTTAATCACGTCCGCGTCGGAGGTGAATTCTTTGGGCGGTGCACCTTTGCCGATATAGCGGCGGACTGTCCAGTAAGCAATGTATTTATCATCGCTTTCCCCCAGTACCTCTTGCATAAAGCGACTGCGCACTTGCGTGCCCGCGCTTTGGTTTACAGGCGTGACGTTGACGCCTTCAATTTCCACCAATCGCCCCATGAATAGCTTTTTCAGGGCGGAGGCGTCTAACTTGGGCGTGCCCGCATGGGCAATGATGGCGATGCCAGAACCAGCGTTACTGGTGTCTGGGCCTAGGCTCAAGAGCAAGAGGCTGCCAGCGAGGAGGGTGCTGAGAATACGTGATGCCATGATTCTCTCCCTCAGAACACAAAGTTATAGGATGCAGACAACACATTAATGCTGGTGTCGCTGATGTTGCTGCCGGAGGGCGCATCCACGAGGCTGGATACCTTACCAATGTGCATCCGTTGCCATTCCGCCTTGATCTTGCTGGTGGGGCTGAGGGCATAAGAGAAACCCACGGCCCAAGAGTGTTGGTCGTAGCTGATGATGCCATCGGCCAACATACGCTGAGAGGCGTTAATCAGATCCGCGCCGGGGACAAAACTGGGCACCGTGTTGGAGTTAATGGCTTGGTAGTAACCCAGCACGCTATTACGGGAGTGCAAGAGGGCGTATGTGACATAGGGCGTCCAGGCGCCAATGTTGTTGGAGAGCGACACATAAGCGCCATAAGTATCTGGGCCAATACGGGTTTCTTGCACCACGCGCCGCACGGCTTCCCCGGTGAGACGGAAATTACGTGGCAAGCTCACGGCAGCCCCCAGCACGTAAGAGGTGCCGATAATCACATCCGGGTGGCTGGAGCCCGCATAGGTGTAAACGCCGCTGTTGTAACCAAACTCACCCACAAATGCTTGCCCATCGCCACGGGCGCGGGCTTGGTGTAGGCCGAACAGAAAGAGATTGTCATCTTTGCGGAAATTGAGAGACAAGCCCGCTGACTCAATTTTGATCGGGGCCGCGAAGGGGCCGGGCTCTTGCAGGCCGGGCACGCTATCCCGGTGGTAAAAGCGCCATTGCAAATTCGCTTGGCCCCAGTAGCCATCCAGATTCCAGTCGCCGCTGTTGGTGCTCCAGGAGCGGCTAAAAAACATGCCGTTAAGATCGTTGCTGGGCGAGAGGGAATAGACCTCATAGGGCAGGCGTGCCACGTCGTAGGTGGTGCCTACGTCCATGTTTTCAGAATAGAGATAGATGGGCACACGCAGCTTGCCCACGCGCACTAGCCAATCATTATTGGGGCGCCAGGAGACGAAAGCCCAAGAAGCGGTAAGGTCTGTTTTGTTGTCAGACTCCAGCGACGGCGCGACTTTGGCTTGTACGGTGGCGCCAAACTGGTTGTCAAACGTCACATCCATCTGCGCGCCAAAAAGACTGTCGCGATTAAAGGTGCCGCTGTCGCTGATAAAGCGCTGATAGGCGTAGCTTCGGTTGCTTTGGCTGTAGCCCACGGTGCCAAAACCGGAAAATGAATAATCTGCGCCCCAGCTTGGGGCGGCACTCAATAGACCAACCAATAGCCATCCGGCCCAAGCGAAGGCACGACTGCTCAACGATGAGCGTCTGTGCCGTGATGAAATTGCCATTCCATACTCCTTAAATAAAATCATGTGCGTTAATGGTATTGCGTGGCTGAGCTAGCCGGTACGGCCTCTAAGGCTGGGGGGAGTAGCCGTGCAGCGGCTTCGAAATCGTAGTTTTCAATCGCGTAGTCAATTTTTTCGATGGTGCTACTGTCCCAGAGCTCGCCGAGGTCGGCGCGGTGTTCGTGCCAAATCGAAAAAGCATCACCATCGGCATTGTCTAGGGCGGCTTTGAGTCGTGTCAGCCATGTGTCCGGCACTGCGCCCCCATGGCGCGGGGCACTGGTGGTGTTTTGATAGTGGGCGAGCAGAGCCTGTACCACAGGCATTAAAGCCGCATCGAGTGGCGCGATGATCTTCAAACAACTGAGTTCATCTTCTTGATTGGCGTTTTGTTCCAGTTCTGATGCGTAGCGGCGGACTTCGGCTAAACCAAGGCTGGCGGCCAAGCCTTTGAGGGTATGAGCATCCCGTTCCAGGGTTTGCCAATGCCCCTGTGAGATGTATTCACCCATGCTCTGAATGCCCTGTTGATAGTCGCGGGCAAATTTATAAAGCAGGCGACCATAAAATTCGGGCTGACCACCGGCATGGCGCAGTCCGGTACTGCAATCTAAACCGACAATGTCGGGCAGGGTGGTGCGGGTGTGGCTGTATTTGTTCTTTGGGGGCATGGAGCCTGTGCGCGGCGATATGTTTTCGCCCCGGAAGCAGGCCAGGGTTCCGTACAGCAAATCCGGTTCGATGGGCTTGGCAATGTGCCCATTCATGCCCAGATCCATGCAGCGCTGTCGCACATCGTCCATGGCGTGGGCACTCATGGCGATAATCGGTAGGCTGAAATAACGCTGGTTTTCGCGAATACGGCGTGTGGCCTCGTAGCCATCCATCACCGGCATTTGCAAGTCCATGAGCACTGCTTGATAGAAGTTAGGCGACATGGCCGCTAATTTCAGCAAGGCCTGTTCGCCGTTTTCGGCGAGGTCCACATGTATGCCTCGGCTGTGCAATAACTCTCGGCCCAAGTCTTGGTTGATGACATTATCTTCGACCAGCAATACGTGCATCCCACTCAGGTCAATGTCGGTATCGTCGTTGTGACCATTGGCACCACTGCTGTTCCTGCTGCCCGCCAGATCCTGGAACAGGTGGCGCAGGGACGAAGGCAACACGGGCTTGCTCAAGAAGCGCTGAGTGCCCAATTGGGCGGCGGTGTCGTAAATCAAGTCAGACTCATAGGCCGAAACCACCACCGTGGCCGGGGGATGGCGCAAGCCAGAGAGCTGACGCAATACATCGGCCCCTGATTGTTCTGGCATCACCCAATCCAAAAACAGCACGTTAAAGGGCTGGCCTTGTTGTTCCGCTTGATGCAGGCATTCCAGCGCAGCCGCGCCCCGGTGCGCCCATTGAATACCGTGCTCGTGTTGCTGTGCTACGCCAAGGGAATGGAGTAAATCGACTAGGGCTTGGGCGGCTTCTTCCCGGTCATCCACCACCAAAACACGCATGTCTTTGGCCGCAGGCAATGGCGGCAGCGGTGGGGCTGGGGGCATGGCCCTGGGGAATACGGCGCTGAAGCAGAATTTGGAGCCATGATTAGGTTCGCTATGTACGGTAATTTCACCGCCCATCATGTCGGCCAAGCGGCGGCAGATGGAGAGGCCTAGGCCTGTGCCGCCGTATTTGCGCGTGGTGGAGCCATCTGCTTGGGTGAATTCTTGGAACAAATTGGCCATTTGTTCCGTACTCATACCGATGCCAGTATCTTGAATGGTGAAGGCAATGACGCGCTTTTCATCATTCTTCTCCAGTAGCTCAATGCTCAAGCGCACATGGCCCTGATGGGTAAATTTCACCGCATTGGAGAGCAGATTGGTGAGGATCTGCCCCACCCGTAATGGGTCGCCCACCAAAGAGGCGTCTTCGCCCAACAACGAGGGGCTGACGATGTCCAAAATCAGCTCAATTTCCCGCTCATGGGCGCCTTGGCGCAGTAGAGACAAGGCATTACCCACCACTTCTTCCAGACGGAAACGGCGTTGCTCTAAGGTGAGCTTGCCCGCTTCGATTTTAGAAAAGTCCAATAAGTCGTTGATGATGCCCAGTAGCGAGCCCGCTGCTCCGTGCACCTTCTCGATGTAATCCCGTTGCCGAGGGTTGAGCTCTGTTTTGAGCGCCAAATACGCCATACCAATAATGGCGTTCATGGGGGTGCGGATTTCGTGGCTCATGTTCGCCAGGAACATGGATTTGGCGCGGGTGGCGTCTTCCGCCTGTTTGCGTGCTTCTTCGATGTCTTTTTGCGCTTGGGCACGTCGGGCTAGGTCGTGTTCGATGGCGTCGGCCATGGTGTTAAAGGTGCCACTGAGTGTGCGCAGCTCTTCAACCCCCTCTGTCACATCACTCCGTTGGCGGTAATCTTGGGCGGCCAAGGCTCGGGCGGTTTCTGAAAGGCGCTGAATCGGGCGCAACACCTGACGCTTCAAGAGGCGCGAAGCCAAAAACACCAGCACAGCAGTAAACAGCAAGCTGAAGGCCGACAACCATAGCCAGCGTTCCAATAGGGCGCGGGCTTGTTCCACCTCTTGGCGGGTACGCCGGTCGGTGAGGGAGAGGAGTTCATTGGCCGCTTGGGCGAGACGCGCTTGCAAGACTTGGTAGTCGTGGCTGTACACCCGTTGGGCGGCAAAATCCAAGCGCGGAGTGCCCTCTGAGACAAACTCCTGAGTTTTAGGATCGAACAGCCCCTGAGTGGCGGCAAAGGCAATTTGTTCGATGTGGGTCATGTCGCGCTTAACCGCAAACATGCGATTGAGCGCCGCGAGTTCGTCAGTGCTGAAGCCTTGGGAGCGTAGGCGCTCTTCTAGGCTAGAGCGGGGGCCTTGTGCTGGTAGCTGGTGCTTGCGTATGCCAGCAATGACTTCATTCCAGTAATTGGGCCCGCCGTCTGGCAAGGGCTTTTCGCCCTGTTGGGTGGCGAGAATGTCGTAGTACCACATCAGGTACTGGGACTCCCCGGTGGTGGCATAAGAGCGCACCAACATCGTTAGGCGTTCGGCGTCTTGTTTGATTTCATTGGCCGTTTCCATGGCTTGTTGACGATGGTTTTGTGCATGCACCACCCGTTCATAAGCCCGTTCGCTTAACCAGAAAAACAAGAAGTTCGTGCACAGTGCGAGTAAAACCGCCAAGAAAAACCAAGACGAAACTTGCTTTAGCTTCATGCCGCCCCCTGTGCCAACAACCATTCTTGGGTTTCGTCTGCGGGCATAGGCCGGGCAAAGTGGTGGCCCTGGCCCGCCATGCAGCCCATATAGCGCAGCAAGTTGGCTTGGCTGCTGGTTTCTATGCCTTCGGCCATCACCATAATGCCCAGCCCTTGGCCTAGGGCCAGAATGCTGCGCACCGCTTGGGCATCGCCGCCGCTGGGTGTGGTTTCAAAATTAGGGCCCAGTACGAAAGTACGGTGGATTTTCAAACCATGTAGGGGCAGCATGCCCAACTGCGACAAATTGGAATAGGCCGTGCCAAAGCTATCCAGAGTCACAGGTACGCCTAGGTTTTTGAGCACCTTGATGAGCCGCTGACTGGACTCAAAATTGTTCATCACCGCCTGCTCTGGAAACTCCAGCTCTAAATCCCCGGCCTGAAGTTGCTGCTCTTGGCGTAAATGGGCGATGTAGTCGGGCAGATCGTCCCATTCTTGGCCGGAAATATTGATTGTGAGCGGCACTTTGGGGAGGCCTTGCTGACGCCATTGGGCAATTTGTCGAGCGGCCTCCGCTAAAGACCAGCGATCCAAGGCGGCACAGAGGCCAGTCTCTTTGGCCATGGCCATGAATTCTTGTGGCAGCAAGATTCCTGAAATGGGGTGACGCCAGCGTAACAAGCCTTCCAGCCGGAAGGCCCGGCCCGAGTCCAGCCACACTTGGGGCTGATAGAAAAGCTCAAGCTGTCCGTTGTTTAAGGCGGCGTGCAGCTCTTGGCTTTGTTTTTGTTGCTGCACTGATTCTAAAGACATACACCGATCAAAGAAGCGGTATTGCCCGCGTCCAGCCGATTTGGCCGCGTACATGGCGGCATCGGCGTGTTTCATGATTTCGTGTTGCGATTGACTGTCATCGGGGAAGCACGCGATGCCAACCGAGGCCCCAATATGCACCCCATGACCGGAAATCGTCATGGGTTCGGAGAGAGTAGTGATGATGCGTTGGGCAATCTGGCTATAAACATCATTACTATTGGCATGTTCTAAGAGCACGATAAATTCATCGCCCCCTAAGCGCGCCACCGTGTCACAGGCGCGACAACATTGCCCTAAGCGTCGGGCGACTTCTTTTAGCAACTCATCACCCACATCATGGCCGTAGTTGTCATTCACGGCTTTGAAGCGGTCTAAGTCGATGAACATCAGCCCTAAGCGCTGCTGTTCGCGCCGAGCCAGAGCAAGGGCGTGTTCTAGGCGGTCGAGTAGTAAGGCTCGGTTCGCCAGGCCGGTGAGGGTGTCGTAAAACGCAATTTGCCGCAGCCGCTCTGCGTGGCTAATGCCTTCATTCACCCGCTGCTCTAGGGTGTGGTTCCATTCGGCCAATTCATCTTTTTGCTGTTGTAAGCATTTCACCATCTCGGCTAGGCGCTGGTTTTGTTCCGAGAGTGTGAGATGGGTGCGCACCCGTGCACGCACAATGGCCGGACTGACGGGTTTAATGATGTAATCCCGGCCCCCCAGCAATAGGCCTTTTTCTTCATCCGCCACTTCGCCCAAGGCCGTCACAAAAATAACCGGAATGTCTTTCGTGCGAGAGTCTGCTTGTAGCCGTTGGCACACTTCGTAGCCGTCCATGCCCGGCATCATGATGTCCAGCAAAATCAAGTCTGGGGGCGCGTTACCTTGGGCCAAGGCCAGGGCCTTTTCGCCAGACGTGGCGATCTTGGTACGGTAGTCAGGCTTGAGGGTATCCACCAGTAAAGCAATGTTGGTGGGGGTGTCGTCCACGATCAGGATCGTTTTTTTATCATGTGTCATGGGGCACCTGTTTCGGGGGGCGGCGAGCGGAATAGGAGAGAGCAAAAGGCTAGGGGCGATAGGGAATTAATGGTGTTTCACTGCACTATCTTGATTAAGGTATGCCATGTTGGCATGGTGCTTCGCTAAGCATATGGCTGGGGAAGGTTTAATGTAGTGTTTCAATTTGGGGCACTTTTGCGATTGGGATGTGGCGGCTAACTCATGATAACTATCAAAATTCATTGATGCTTATGTGGGTGTGCCAAAGGCGCGCTGCCAGAAAGACTTTAGTTATAAAGCTGATGTTTTAGTAGATATTTGTAGGAATGGAATAGGCGTAAATCATACGGCAATTGTATTAAATTGAGTAGGGTTTTTTCTTACAGAGCGCCCGGCGTATCTGGGGCAAGGTCATGAATCACATCGAGAAAGGGCAAGGCGTGTTACCGATTTTGGCGTTATGGACGGTGAGTGTGTTGGTGTTTGCCATGCAATTGGCTTGGTGGTGGCCTGAGAGCCGAGTGTTGTGGGTGCATAGTATTTTTGCCTTGGGGCTTATGCCCTTGATTTTGGCGGCCATGGGCTATTTTGTGCCGGTGTTAAGCCGCTCGGGGACGGCGCCGCCGTGGGTGCGCGCCATGCCTTTATGGGCGGCGGGGGCGGGCGTCGTGTTACT
>JACCDO010662562.1_pt1 | contig 26799 bp, 22 predicted proteins | sample 7446101 | NCBI WGS metagenome assembly JACCDO01 (sample SAMN15323440, study PRJNA562643) | freshwater metagenome | isolation source: river surface water | place: USA:Blue River Watershed | collected 2017-08-16 | reverse complement strand
CTGGCAACTCGATATCGACCTGTTTAACTGGCTCCTTCTTCTCCTTGGAATCGCGTTTCACGCCGCCAAAAAAGAAGTAAGCGATACAGCATAGCGGCAGGATCGCAATTAGTGCAATCAACCCATATAGTGAGTTAGAAGCGTCGGAGCTGTCTGAAGATGAACCATTTCCTGAACCAGATGACCCACCAGATCCGCCAGATGCACCATATCCGTCATCGTCAACATCGGCGGGACAACCAGATGCAGATGGATTTCCGGTGACTATACGAACAACGGCATTACCATAGTCGGCGACGTAGAAATTATTTGAAGAGTCAAATGCGATTTGATATGGTTGTTCGAAAGACGCACTGGTCGCGGCACCGCCGTCACCTGCAAAAGCACCAGCTGCACCACCACTAACGCCAGCATAAGCGTCGATTGTGTTGGCAATAAAGTCCATAACTCGCACATTGTTAATAGTGTTGAAGCCAACATCACTGACATACACATTGTCGAGGCAGTCTACTGTGATACCCCAAAGTTGGTAGAATGTGGCGCTAAGTGGTAAGCCACCATTGCCAGTAGAAGTGAATGCAGTTCCCGCACCAGCGACAGTCGTGATAACATTAGTGGTGGCGTCAACTTTACGAACGTAAGAATAGCTCGAACCAAAGCCAAGACCGCTTTCTGCGATGTACATATTACCAGAACTATCAAACGCCAAATCACTTGGCTTAGCTATTTTTGCAGATGTTGCTGCAGCGCCATCTCCAGTGTGTCCTGAAGATCCGAGGGTGCCTGCGAATGTTGTAATGACTCCGGAAGTATCGATCATTCTGACAGCATGATTACAATTGTCTGCGAAATAAAAAACACTTTTACGCCTTCTCATACCTTGCGGGTAACAAAGTTTAGTGTTAATAGCTTGGACATTGTCAACAACTGATTTAGTCAGATCTCCAGCGTATAATGTGATCACATTAGTACTTAAGTCAACTCTTCGAATATTGTTTGTAGAACTTCCAATATCAGTAATATACAAATATTTATCTGAAGGATCAACATAAACGAAAAATGGCATCTGAAAAAGGGCACTTGTTGCAGCACCACCATTACCAGCACTAGCGCTAGAATATGTACCGCCCGTTCCAGCAAAAGTGGTAATATCTCCGGTAGAATAAGTAACCTTTCTTATTTTAGGATTAACAGAACCGGCAATATACATATTATCCGACGAATCAAACGCGATACCACATGCATCAATTCCTGCACTCGTTGCAGGACCATTATCTCCATTATATGTTCCTGCAATGGAATTATCACCAGCGTATGTGTTGATCACGGTACTGGCATTGCACACAGATAGTAACACCGCAACGGTGACGATGAAGGTAATCAGTTTACTCATTTCTTTACACTATTCCGTTCGTCTCGGGATTGGTTGGAGGTAATCTACTCCCCTTTTTTGGTGTCGGAAAAAAAGCAGCTGCCGGCAAGGTGCCCCCCTGGTTCCGTTTTAACCCTAACGTGATTAAGTGCAACAAACGAAGGATTTCTTGTTATTTCCACGCTCTCTGCTTGGTCTTCTAGCAAAGAAAGTGTTTACGTGGAACAGCCTTGTGTCAACGGATCATCGAATACTCAATAAGGTACTTACAACTAGATAGAAGTCCGCGTGTTTCAGTTCTTAGCCTACAGCTCGAGACTAGGCGTCGTCGCTCAACTATTTACACTTAACAATTCGCACAACAATATTGTTGGTAATAACCCGGAACTATTTTTGGGAAACATGGTAATACGTACCATAACAGATTCAGTACTGCTGGACCATTAGGTAATTGAGTCAGTATGAAAGAGTTATTGTAAAGCGAGGCTGCCAGCCTTTCACAGTAATCCAATCACTTAAGTTTCGCTGAAGAAAGAAAAAACAGGAAAGAAAGTATTCTCGGGAACATTTCGTAAGTTCATGATCGCTAGATTGTAATTTGCAGTAACTGACTGTTTGAAGCCAGACAAGCGAATAATGTTATTAGTTTCAGCTATATTTTTTGTGATAGTAATTTCATTGATCACAAGTGAGAAATGCTTGTATCAACGTTATTGCGCAAGAGTAATGTATGATGGATCTGGATTTCGTGGATGGCAAGATCAAACTGATGTTCGGACAGTTCAAGGGACAATATCTAAGCGCTTTAGTCAACGATTTGATCGGACTATGAGGGTAACAGGTGCAAGCCGAACTGACCAAGGTGTTCATGCGCGTGGTCAAGCAATACACTTTGATTTACCGCTAGATATTAGTGCAACATACCAAGATCAATTTAACTTGGATAAACTGGAGTATTCGTTGAATCGCATCTTTCCTGACGATATTCGTATTTATAATATCACCTTGGCACCGTTAGGTAACGCTGACCAAGTGAGAGACGGCGATTTATGGCATGCTACCAAATCAGCGCTGCGAAAAATATACACTTATCGCTTCTGCACGAATCAGTTTGTGGATCCAATGAGACGCCGATATTGCGCGCATGTATACAGAGAGTTTAACGAAGAATTGTTCATGAAATGCTTGCCAATTTTCATTGGTACCCATGATTTTGCTGCATATACCAACCGCGTGGAGCACAGCACGATGGAATTCAAAGAGAAGGGATTTGATTTCTGCACGACGAAGACAATAAACAACATAGAATTTTACAATGAAGGTAACGGCTACTACCGTGTCGAAGTTGATGTAGAAAGTGCTTTGTATCGAATGATTAGAAATATTATGGGCGCATCGCTGATGGTGGCTGCGGAGCACGAGCCCGCCATGACTCTCGACACACTGCAATATTTGCTGCGCGAAAGCCCCGACAGAAAGCTCAACAAAGCGGGCAGCGCGCCGGCGGAAGGACTCACGCTAGAAAAGGTTTTTTACGATCACTATTAGGTAGGTCGGAGCATTCTTGTAGTTACCATGTGAACTTGTATACTAATGAATCGATAGTACTTCGCGCGCCTCACAGACACACTCGCAAACGGAGTGATGCAGCCAATAAATGGAGTGACGCGGCGATCGCACGGAGCAAAGCGGCGAAGGGATCGCCCGAGGACCGCCGGTACATCGGCGATTTTGAGCCAAAATCTTTTCTCAGTTCAGAGTTTGACTGAAATCAGAAATCACTTAGAATCTGCGAAATCCAAGTTAAAAAGGCGTTGTTATTGTGTGTGTAATTGCAGTTGAGTGATCTTACTCATGGCAACTGGACCTAGTTTGCAATGTCTAGAAGATACGTTGATCACAATGCGTATTCTTCCCTATCTTACACCGCAAGAAGTGCTGCAATTTAGTCTCGCATCGTGGCGCTGTCATGCTTTAGCAAAAGAGGACTATTTGTGGAGCCAATATCTACTCTACGACTTCCATCATAAACAGTTGACTACTACCGATAATAATCAAAGTTTGTATCGTGATCTCAAGGCAAAGTTAACAAATGATACGAATAGTTATCTGCGAAATAGAGATAGAATTAGCTATAGTAAATATGCGCCAATAGCCAAATATGCAATAGACATGACACACATACGACTTTATAGCCCGCTTCCAGCTCTAACATTGATCATTTCAATAATACTATTTGCGATCTATATAGACGGGAATAATCCCAGTATCAGCATATGGATCTGTGCAGTACCATTGTACTTCTTTTTCGGCTACATCTTTTTGTTGTACATTAGCGGTCGTTGTATTCGCCATTATGATACCTCCAATTCAGTTCTACGAAATTTATTCAGTAACATGGCATCTCCTATCAAGTTTATATTGAAGGAAAATGCCCGATTTCAGCATGTGTTCAAACTAATGCTGAGTCTGGCAGCCTTGCAGGTGGTGTTAATTTGTCTAAAGCTCTGGAGCAAGTCGCACCGTGTGGCAGGGATTGACTACGACCGTTTCTCCTGGTTCGCGGTATTTACCCCGATTTGGACCGTTCTCGTTGTTGGTCAGCTAGCAGTTTTTCCCTGCTCAAAAGTGTTTGATTCAGAAAACTACGTGGGTTATGTGTACTTCCTCACGCTGTTGTGGCTGCCATTGGCGATAGTATTGCTATGTCTGGCGTTCAAGTTTGAATCTGCGGACCACCCACATGACTCCAGCGTCAACCACGGCGACTACCGACTGGCTTTGATATTCATTCCTTTTTACTTCATTGAAAGCACAATTCTCGTCATTATTTTGTTTTATTTCCTTCGCAACTTGCGCTTGTGGTACTACTACAAGTACGTCATTCATCTCGAGGACATGAACGGTCTCAATATCCTGGAGCACGTGTCGATGTTGATATCCTCGTGGCTGCTTGTCATCCCGTTAATAGTCTTTCAAAGCTTGCTGGCGGGGGCAGAGGACGGGCGGTACGAACTAACTGCCACGAAGATCGTCGTGCCGTTACTGGTGTTCCTCTTCCCATTTCTGTGCTTTTCCATTATATTCAGTTGTGTCGTCCGAACACCGTATCAAGTCGAAGAGATGCAGAACAACGTAGGCACTCGCAGCGTGTTCAGGGTGTAAATGTGTTTAGATTGTTACAAATGTATATTTATACAGATTTTTCTAGTTGCATCACTATTTCTCGTAGACATGCGCGCACATGAAGTCATACTGTTCCGTGTGACACAGGAAGTGCAGCAAGTCTTGCGTCTCAACGATTACCTTATTCTTCTCTTGCGCATGCGCCACGCAAAATGCACTCATCTCAATCAGCAACAACTCGCAAGATTTTAATATCAAAGCCTTGGCAGTGTTCGACAAACCGTCGTATATCGCGGGATTGTTCACTGCTTCCTTGATGATTGCTTCCGAGAAAAAGTGAGACTGAAAGTCATTTTTGACTACATCCACCTTGAAGATCTCATTATTCAACGATGCCTTCAACTCGTTCATGCGCATGATTTTCCTCACGACAGCTTTGTCGAATTGCGCTAGGTTGTCGTACGAGAATACTTGGTCGTTATGTACATCAATAAATTGGGAATTATTCGTGTTTGCACTGCCCAGAAGCGGAACAACCGTCTTATTACTGGAAGAGGCAGTCAACTTGTTACCGGAAGCCACCTTGTTACTTGAAGTGACAACAGATTTATTACTGGAAATAGTTTTGGTGCCAGGAGTGATGAATGCCTTGGTAGTAGGAGTGGTCTTGTTACTAGAAGTAATAACCGCCTTAGTACCAGAAGTTACAGCAGCCTTATTACTAGAGGTGACGACCGCCTTGACATCTGTAGAAGGAGAGGTTATCCTGATATTCTCCTCTGCGACAGCTATTTTTGCATCAGTATCAGGTGACAATGACGAAATTTCCTCAATTTTTATTTTCTTCGTAGCACTTTTGTCCTCTGCATCATCTGCGCACTCTCTCTTTACAGCACTCACCGAGGACGGGTCCATTCCAGCTCTTTATCTTCAAAATTCCTTGACTTCTCGGAGCTCAGGCACCCATTTGCCGGTACTGCGGCCAGTAGATTAGTAGGTAAATAGGAGAAGGAGAAGGGAAACCATTTATTTCGTAATTAGATTCACCGCGTGCTTGAGCGACTCCATCGAATCCTTCCTCAACGCTTTCATTCTCTTCACCTTGGGTTGCGAGTCGAATGTACCCGGCCCTGAGCGGCTTGCCAAGCTTTGCTGGGTCAAAAATAACCCATTCTTACGTCTGGTAACGACCAATTCACCAGTAAGAAGTCCAAGTTATGAACGAGACAGAGGAAATCGTCGTGTTGTTCCATGCGGCGCTTCTGGGACGGACGGATGTGGTCCAAAATGCGCTAACATCATTGCGTAAGACGTTGCCATCGAATATTGATGTTGCTAACGCCATTTCAGTAGGTACGAATACAATTCTTTCCACCGTGATTCCTTCTTATTAATTTATTTCATTGTACAGGTCGACCTGACGATGATTGTACTGCACTGCATGTTGCGGCGTTGTTTGGTCATGCCGATGTAGTTCGATCTCTGCTTAGTGCAGGTGCTGATCTCACCTTAGCTCCTTCTAAAGGTGAATATTTAAACAAAAGACCGTATGAAATCGCCCAAGATTCTTGCAAACAAACGTTTCATATCTATTTATTTGAACAAATTGCAATGGGGAATACTGATATCATAAAGAAATTACTGTACGGCGGCATTCCTGTCGATGTTCAAGACGGTTTTCAATTAAACGAGTCCACGTTACATTGGAGTTGTTCTTTCGGCCATATTGATGTCGCTAGACTACTGCTATCTTATGGCTGCGACGTGAACATTAAGAATGCGAACGGTGAAACGTGTCTGCATTTGGCTTGTAAACATAAGAATTATGAGTTAGTTTCCCTACTAGTGCAGGAGGGAGTAGATGTCAACGCCGTCGACAATAGCGGTAAAGCCGCTATCGAGCACGTGCTAAGCGCAGACAGAAGCGAGAATATTGAGCTCATCATAAAATTACTACAAAATCCTCCAAGTCCAACCAGGGAATGCCACGCGTTGTTCCTTGCGTCGAACAAGGACTTGTTGCGGCAGTCGCCCAAGCACGTGCCAAATGCAAGTAACTCTTTCGACCTACCCGCTGAGGCTGGTGCCAACGACGCAGAAGGCGCGGATGGCGACTATCTATACGACGCGGATGACACTAATGGGAATGACGTAGAGAGTGTGGCTAGCAGCGACGACGAGGACCTGGAAGAGACTGACAACACCCAGCCTTTGCTGGTATTCTGGCCTCCTACGCAGTATCAGAGGCGTAGGAAGCAACTGCCGCTTGTCTTGTCATCCGCCAACCCCGTCTTGATATGCGTAGCCAGCACTGACATTGACATCTACCCATTACTTACTTGGTCTGGCTTGATGGACACCTTGGATCGCTTCGGGTTGAATACCCAAGTGAAGCGTTCCTCTGCCGGGGCGAAGATCCGACTGTGCGTCGACAACCGCATCTACCCGGGACGACACAGGTTCGAGATACAAGTCAATCCAGAGCAAATATCGATAATCGCGTCAGACAGTGCAGGCTTGCTCTATGCGGTGTATACCCTAGTGCAACTGCTGCAGCTGCACAGCGACGTATCCGTTAGCGACGGTGTGACGCGGCTTTACATACCGTCGATTCTGTTGAGGGATTGGCCGGATATCGAGAGCAGAGGAGTGGTGTGGTCGTACCGCAACCAGATTCGCACCAACGCGACCAACATGAAGAGTGTCATTGAGTTGCTGTCGAAAGTTAGAATTAATCTATTATTTTTAGTCGTGGATCCCGCAACGAGTGACAATGCCGGTCTCATCGAGGAAGCGACCGCGGAGAGCCAGAGCAGCGTTGACAGTGCCACCACGCGGGTGTACGCATTAGACGAGGTGTGCAAGAGACACTGTGTGGAGCTGGTGCCGACTCTGGTGCTGAACAGCATCGACGAAACCCTCCCAATTGACGTCCTGAAGAATTTCTCCAACAAAACGATATTTATTACACTTAATTATGACAAAGCAGGGGTTAGCGCGGTGCTGCAAGAGAGGGCGGTCACGAGCAGTGTGACGTCGATCACCGCCGAGCAAGCGTGCCGTCATGCGTGTGAGCGGGTCTTATCTGCGGTGCAAGTTGCAGGGTTTACAGCGGTAATGCTGTCAACGAATAAGTGGACCAAGAAAGTAGGTAATCCCGTCTCCCTCGCCATGAAGATGGGTCTGAGCACCATGGAGAAGCCGGTCAAGGAGATGTTCTCTCCCACGCTGTTTATCAAGCCGATCATCCACATCCCAGAGATCATCGCGTCGCTTTCTAAGCACTCATTGAAAGTCGCAGACACCGGGTCGTCCATGTCTATCCTGCCCGCCTTCCTGGACAGCGAGTACATGTATCCGGTGATATTAACCAAGTATTTTTGCTTTTTACATGCTGCATTCGCTTGGAATAGGTCGTCGACGATAGACATGCTCAACAGCAACGTCGAGGAGGGAGGCAGCGGGGGCGTGCCCGATTACTCCATCATTAAAGAGGTCACGAACCTGCTGCTGTTGTCCAATAACCACCAGGCGGACCGCAGAAGCATGGAGTGCAAGGAGATACTGAATGTGTTCAGCGCGGAGGTATTCAGCGCGAGTCACGCGGCAAATAACGAGGAGTTAAACGCGGACAGCATTAACTTGGTGGAGAAGATAGTATGGTCGTTGCTCACCAGCAAGGACAACACCGCCACGTTCAACTGCCTCGTGCCGTTGAAAGCCGAGACGTCGCAATGTCTGCGGTACTACAAGCGACTGTTGCACGCAGCGGATTGGCGTGTAGGTGCCTTGCCCAAAGAGGTCGTGGAAGGAACAAGTGCGGCATCCAACGCATCAAAGAATGAAAGCCGTTTTGATGCGGAAACCGATGAATATTACGCGATTGTGCACCTGTTGAGTGTCATATGCCGCGCCATCATCCTGGCTTACACGGCTTTAGAGAAGCCCAAGAAGAACTCCGCGACTATCACTGTGTTACCCGAGAACGGAGTCACCTTCGGCAGCTTACTGCAAATCCTGCCACCTGGTTCAATTTCAGACGTCGCTAACTCCATGTTGGAGTCGTTAGAACACTGTATTCGGCTGTGGAAGAAACGGTTTGATAAGTCGTGGGGATACGGCAGTCACTGCAAGGTAGCATTAATGAAACCAGTTAGTGGCGCAAGTCAAATCAAGAGAAGCAACAGCAACAACACCACTAGTAGCATCAACGAGGCGGCGGAGCGAGACCACACCGAGGTGGCCAAGGAGGCCTTCCTGCGCCAGCAAAAGCCAAGTGTTCCGTCGGAATCCTTGTTCAAGCTGGTGTCCACGCACCTGCCGGTTTCGTCGCTGGAAGACAACATCATGAAACTTTTTGTAAACTAATTGACCTTTTCGTCGTTGCTTTCTCTTTCTCCTTCTTGGTGCAGTTGGCAGTGCAGCAGCTAGCACAGCAAGTGGGTCGTGCAAGAGGGATCGCAGGTGTCCGTTGACTCCTTCTTCTTGCAGTCCACATCCACACCCAAAATGAAATCAACCCAAAAAAAAGGGAGCGCCGCGGAGCGGGAGTGCGCGAGATGACGGAGCCAGAGCGCGAAATGGAGTCAATTTTGCGTGAAAGGTATGTGAAATGGAGTGAACTACAGCGATTTTCGCGTCGTAAAGGAGGATTTCGCTCGAACCAACTCCGCAATCGAATTTGGCCAAAGATGTTGAACATCGATCGTTACAGCATTATTGATTATCGCCAATTCATCAAAGAACATGCTGATTACGCGCAAGTGCAGTGTGACATCGAACGGTCTTTGTGGACTTATCAACAGGTATTAAAGTGGCCAGAAGAGCTGCTAAAGCGTAGGCGAGAATCATTATCGAATATTATTATGGCGATTTTGTCGCGCAACAAACAGTTGCATTACTTCCAGGGTTTGCATGATGTTATCAGTGTGTTTCTTTTAGTGTTTCAAGAAGATACTTTGACATTTGCAGTTGCTGAACATGTTTGTCTTCATGTTTTCAATGTTTGCCTTCTTAAAGATTTTGAAACCGTGAAAGAAACCATGCAAATCATTATGATTATAATCAAAATATCCGACAGACAACTGTATGATCGCCTGACAAGTGTTAACATGGAGCCATATTTTGCCTTTAGTTGGATCATCACTTGGTTCTCGCATAGTGTCAAGGACATTCATTTGATAGCCCGAATATTCGATGTCATGCTTTGCTCGCCGCCATACTACAGTTACTATTTAGCTGCTTCTTATGTGCTGTTTAACAGGGATCAGATCATGGATATGGCGCCTGAATTCGCTACTATGCATCACAACCTGTCTGCGTTGCCTAGTCTCACACAGTTCTCATTTGAGGATGTCTTACTATACACCGATAACTTAATAAAGTCGTTGCCGATCGAGGCTGTGCTGCGGCGGCGAGAAGTCACCAAAGAATTATGGACCTTGGTTAGCAGTGGGAAGTTAGCTCTGTTCAATAGCATTGACAACAGCGGGCTAGTCATTCCGTCGGATTGGCTCCTGCTGCATAATAACCACTTGGTGCAGAAGAAGGCAGCAGATAGAATAGGTTGGGGCTGGAAGAGCTGCCAATCGACTAATGTACATGTAAATGATGATCAAAAGGTTATTAAAAAGACAAACTATATGAAATATGTGTTGATACTGTCGGTGATTGGTATCGCGGCAGTAACAGACATTATGATGGGGAACAACAGAGTGTACATATAATAAGTAAACTATTTTACAAAATCAACATTTGTTATTGCAAGCTTTCCATTTGAACCTGGTTCAATCGTGTAGACAGCAACCAGCTCAAACGTTAGTTGATCACCGCCATCTCTATAAACTCTTTCATGATCTAAGACCTTATTGTTTATGCAAATCCGGGAGACCAAATCACATCGGTTTGATGGATGCTTCGCAAATATTTCAGCATATCGCGCACGTAACTCATTTTGCCCCTTTACGACTGTATCGTTGGGATAGTTCTTGCAACTACAATCTTCGCTAAAAGTAGCGCAAAATCCATCAAGATCTTGTTTGTTGTAACAATCTAACTGTTTCTGGACTAGTTCAACAAAGGAATTAGATTGCAAAGATGCACGCATCGCCAATGATTGACGAACTCGCGGGCTACTAGTCCAACAGTAAGAAGCCGTCAACAGCGCCAGTGCAGACACACACGCTAGCAAATACCTCGACTGCATCACTTGATAGAAAGGTTTGATTCTATCAAGCGCAGTCGTACTTCTTCATATACTTGTTGTGAGAAATATATTCTACGCTGAAATTTTGAAAATATTACACCGGTACTGCTGTATCGAGAGAGCTTTGTCGCAATGAATAAGAAGACGATTGGAAATTATTGTTTAAACACAGACTTTTTGGAAATGGCATAAAATCTCTTTTCCGTCAGTTAATTCTTGAGCTACGATGCCGGCGACAGCAAGCATAGCAAGGCGTCCGTTTTGAAGTTCTTTAGTTCTTATTTCTACTTGGGCGGCTTCGTCCTTTGGATACCAGCCTAATGGATCCCAGTTGAGGTCACCTGGTTCAGAATCTTCTCTTAAACGGGCAGCACGTCCAAGGTTCTTGGTTTCAGAACGAGGCTCCCACTTGTTGACGATATTCCAGCCTTCAATGAATGCACATAGTAAGATGAAAACTTCACCGAATTCAGGGAATTTCTCGTCTAATAGATCTAAGTGGCGAATAGCTGGGCCATCAATGCCGACAGGGTTCTTTAGTAATTCTTGGGTTAATAAACCAACAGATGCCAACATGCAAACACGTCCGTGTTTAATTTCAGCTTCACGATATTGTTTTAAAGTAGCAGCATCTTTGCCGACTGATAATCCAAGAGGATCAAAGAAGCCAGTAGGAGCAACTTCACCAGCAGCTAATCCAGTAGGATTTTCAGGGAAAATAGATGACATTTTTAATGATGATCTGACATTTCTTCCAGCTGGAGCAAATGCTATTGAAATAAAAATAAAAGTGTAAGTATACATTAATATCTACATCATATGAGGTATAGGGAGTTGAAATTATTGATGGAAATTGAATAATATGATGGTATTATTACTAAATTTCATGCTGCTATGAAATGCTTGCAATGTAATTGCTGTCAAGAGTTTTATAGAAACTAAAAGCATGCAATACATGTTGAATTTCATGTTAACTGCACTAATAAGTAGTCATGTACACCAATTCACATAAATTTGTTGCTTATGAGCTCTACAATTGCATTTTTATGATAATGCCGCTCAAAGCAATAAATGATGCTTCAATTCATCATGATATAGTCCACAGCAAGCAAGAGTGCGATAGAGAGCTGCCAAGAGAATGCTACTTACCAGCAACGGCAGAGACAATTAATAGAGCAACGACGAAACGGAACATTTTAGTTGCGTAAAACGACTATTTTATGACTTATTGAGGTGAGATCTCAGCATGATGACTTGTACCACCTAGGGTTAGTCGCTGATTGCATCATTAGAGTAATAAGTAATAGCGATGAGAAGCTGCGCGATGGTGTTAAGGCAATCAATCAAGTACCTGGGGTTATTAGATTTTATTCTTTTATAAATTGTACGAATTCAGTGTACAAGTAGAGTATTAATTTAGCTCGAAGTTAGTGTCAATTCGACTACTCTAGACACGTGTAAGCCGATTTGTTGTTAAATACACAATTAAGTAGTAAGTTGTATGCAGAAGCAACTATAATAGGTCCGCTTATTTTAAACGTCGGCTGAATAAAATTTCAATCGATATTACAACCTGAATGGCTGCTTGTGGCAAGATGGCTGGTCACACTCGGTTGCAGGAGCCTCGAGAGGAGAAGGGACGGGTGTTTGCCAAGGGCGATTTGGTGGAGCGAATAATTGACGATCAGCTTTACAAGGTCACGATTGAGGCTATCGACTATATACGCTGTGTTGTCACTGTGAGGTATATTGATGATGGTAATGTTGAGGAGAATGTATTATTTGATGAGATAAAGTCTAGCAATCCTTCAGCTGCTTTTAACCCTTTCAACATAATGAGTGTGTTTAATATCAAAGAAACTATAAGGAAAACTGAAACATTATTAAAACCGCTAAAAGGGTTGATCGAAGACGACTCCGATGATCGCGTGAAGCATATTCCAACTGTAACAATACATCAAACAGTAGAGACAGAAGAGGCCATAATTATCAATGGACAGGAGAACAAGTTAGCTGCTGGAAACGGCTTAAGAGCACTAAGGTATCTTAAACCGTCGTAGATGTACATTGTCCACTAGGATGATATCAACTTACTTAAGTATATACATTGTATTTTTGAACAAATAACTGTAATTTTGTAAACATATAACAATAAACGCACTGATCATATAAAATAAACACGCACAATTAAAGGTACACACTATATTAAAGTGACATAGACATGAGGAACGACTCTTTTATGCCCACACTTCTCTCTGCAATCTGCTCTGCGCCAGGTGCGTTAAGCACCATAACATTATAATTTCGTCTAAAATCTTTCTTTTCAGCTAATGATCGCAAAGCAAAATAATATTTGGCGTAAACACTCGATGAAATGTATAAATCCCAATTAATTTCCTGGCAGAACATCCGCTCGAGCTTGTTGATTGACTGCAGCGAGTATTGAGGATAAATCTCGGAAATTTCTATATTCCACGAGCTTAAATCCTGCCAAACTTTCGATGCTAATAATAATCCACACAGTAGTAAAGGGCGCCATGTCGTCCCTACTAAGGGGACGTTACCTAGTTCCATAAGCCTTTCCACGTATATTAAACAAACAATTGAGCATTCAGGGGACAATTGTGCATTTAAAAATAAATCATTTAAGAATTTATGAACTGTTTCTAATGATGGAGTCTCATACTGTGGTGCGACCTTCCTTATACCATAGAGGAAGCCAAGTCGGACAATTGGCTGCCGCACGAAGTGATATACATACTGGGGTGAAAGGAAATTCTCTTCACTAAAAGCCAACATTTTACTGGTATGAAATTTACCTGTTTCATACGTATCAGGAGTTGCAACACTGAGTCGTTTTTCACATTTTTCAATATGAGTATGAATGACAATGCTTACTCTTTTCAATATATCTTCTGAATTAGGACGAGATAAACTACTCGCTGGAGCCAATGCCGACTTCGGACGTTCCTGGGGATTCTTATACTGCACCCGAGTGATTTTGGGGGTAAATGCCTCATGAGTCAATGCGACCTCCACTGAAGTACCCAATATCTGGTCTTCGGACGCGTTTACTGGCTCAAATCTTACACTTTTTCTTGTTTTATCCATCTAAATCACAGCGTTTGCATCGTATATTCAAAATTCTTCGAGATCACACAGTCGGTCTGGCGCTGAAGATTAACCGTTCTAGTTAAATCAATCTGTTGATTCAAATGACTTTCTCGAGACCCAGCGACGCCGAATCACTCGTTCAACTGTACCGGTGGAATTTCCTGAAGTTTTAAAGATGTATGAGTGTGTGGATGGACATCTGTCCTCGCCTTTATAGCCGTTTATTAATAACACACGAAACAGTCTTCTTATATATATATAGCTTTAGTTTTGTCTGCACTTTTCACGACGATGATGACCCGGAATTCTGTGAATGTCAAGCAAATGCAAAGGAAAGCATCATGTATGCATTGTCGAGGCAATAGCATGGCTGCATCGTCTCTGTTCACCATGAATACATCGTCTCTGGTCACTGTCTTCGTGGAAAACTTTCTGCTGATTGGATTTTGTTTCGCAGTTATAATTGCTCTGTCTTATCCTTATGCAGGTAAAGAGGTTTACTCTTGGCAGGTTGGCGATTATCATATCATTGAATTAATCAACAATTGTGTGGTGTTCTTCATATCCGGTGTAACGCTAAAGCTAGAAGAAATGAAATCGGTCATCAAGCACAATGTTGCCATTATATACAGCTTAGTAACAATCAATGTTATAACCACTTTGTTGTCATTTGGATTAATACGATTACCTTTTGTGATAAATGATTTCGCTGTTGGATTGACAATATTTGCAACAGTGCCTACGACATTAGGTGTTGGTGTAGCGTTAACTCAACTAGCTAAAGGTGATCAAATACTTTCATTGCTGTTGACAGTTGTTTCTAATTTCTTAGGTGTCATTACAGTACCATTTTTTTTGGGAATATACCTAAACAATTCTAGTTCTATATCTGTGGATCCTGTTGTACTAGCCTTCAAAATGACAATAACAGTCTTGATACCCAGTATTGCGGGGATAGCCGCCAGAAAATTTATACCATTCGTCCCGGCATTCACCAAGGACTACAAGACCCAATTGAGCATGATTTCCACGTCTAACTTGGTGATGATTGTTTGGATGGCGCTTAGCTCTGCCAGAAACACGTTGCTGGCGCAAAATGTGGGCCAGATCTTGCTCGTCATCGCCATCGCTATAATACAGCATTCTTTTTACTTGTGTTACAACGGATTCATGGCGAGTAAGTACGTGTTCAATTTCCCAATGAAGCAAGCTATATCGGTGATCATCATGGCCAGCCAGAAGTCGTCGCCTGTTGCGTTGGCTGTCATCACCAGTTTGGCTGTAGACGCGCAAGTCAAAGGTTTGTATGTCCTACCCTGCATCATTGGGCAACTTACACAGATTTTCATGGGTTCCTTCATCGCTCCCAGACTCGCCAAGTGGGCGGATTCCGCAGTTGTAACTGCCAATTTTAGTATTCCGATGACTATCCCGACTGCGGTTACTGAGACAAAATGAGTGCTCGGGACCTACAGGTCAACATCGAGGCATCTGCGTCACTGTCCTTTATGCTATTACCCTTGATTAATTCCTATAACGGACAGTTATGCAGATACCGCGATGACGTTACATTGTTGGGCTTGTTACATACTTACAAAGGGATAAATATTCACTAGGTTTGCCTTGCTCGGCAGGCTACGCGGTGCTGCCCTGCAGCTGCGCCAGCACAAGCTCGTTGAAGTACCCAATACAATTATCCGCTTGGAACTTGACCACTTGATCTCTGTCGTTCCGCGTGAGCTTCAGACACGTGTAGATGGCCTTCAGATGGTACCCCGCGTGTTGCAGCGAGAACAGTCGGTGGTTCAGTTTCGTGACAATATGCTTGACGAGGAATATGGCAGATCGACGCATTGCAGCATTACTCTGGTTTTGACGGTACTCAACTAGCAACACACTACGTGCAACGTCGATGACTTCCATCAGATGGCGCTCTGCGTCATAACCTGAGTGCGCCATCGCCTCCGCCAAGAGGGACAAGGCCGACTGACGCAGCAATACACTCTCTGCGGTAAGAACGGCGTCCAACGTGTCCTCGTTCCCTTCCTTCAACTCGTCGAGTGTGTTGTCTTTATCTAGGAACTTGACTCGAGAGAGATCAAATTTCTCGTCAATAGCCAGATTCGCTGCAGCAGAAGGTGCTGCAACACTTCGCAGCACCGCTAAGCAGCCGATCACATACGTGCTACCTTCGGCGGTGAGCACATGACCAGTCCGGCGTATTATCAGTGATAACGCATCGCCGATAAGAGCCCGCTGTCTGATGTCAACGGTGACAACGGTCGACTCTACAGTGATAGCGCCGCTGGCGAACCCATCCATCAAAAGCCCGCTCATTTTCTGTCGGTTGTGAAGAGCTAGCACCGCCAACGCTTTGATGACGTGCAGGTACACGAACGAGTCACAGTCCCGCAGCATATGCAGCAGCGTGCGCAGGCAAGCTAGCGCGTCGTCCATGGACAACGCAGTGCTTGAATTCAAGGCAACGATGATGTTCCTCACACCCAGGCCTCTGAACGCGGGGGAGTCGTGCGACAGGAATTCCTGTTGATTTTGCATCAAAACACTCTTGAAAGAGTCCTGATTTCCAGATTCCGCGATGCTTTTCACAAACGAGTCCATCGACGAGGAGCGGGACAGCAGCAAGAGGGAGAGATCCGTTGCTAACTGAGATATTTCCGCGTTACACTCTTTGGTTGCTACATACTGCAGTGGCTGCAGCAGCTGCCTCAGCACCTGTTCCTCTTCACTACTACGTCGTGCATTGCCGAGTAACACGATGCTTTGGATGATCTGCAACACAATCAAGCAAGTCTCTTGCCTCTCGTCGCCGCCATCTTCGTCGCCATACGGCAGCTCTCCAGTTAGCGCAGAAGAGTAATTTTCGATGTAACTAAATAATAAAGTAAGAATGGTCGATCCCTGCTGAAGCAACACTTCCATCGACACGTTGGACATGAGATACATCAGGACGAACCCGCGGATGCTGCGCTCCTCACTGGCGATCCCCAAGTAATGCTTCACAGACTGCATGAAAAGCGACGACAGCAATGTGCTCTGCCGAGTTTCTGCATTCTCTGAGGCGGTAGCGGTAGGAGGCGCAGTCTCTGAGGCACATGCAGCCAGTTCTGTCAATATGGGAATGATTATCGCGCATCTACGCTCGATATCCATGATGACCTGGCTGCTGAATGCGCTGCCGCTACCTGAGTCACCGCGCGAGTCCAATGCATCGCTTCTTGCGAGTTGCAGGATGTCTTGGAGATAGTCCGCGGGAGATTTGCCATCATCACCGCGGTCTTGTGCGGGCTCCACTACTGTCACCTCGTCTAGCGACCTGCTTCTCTTCACTTCCTCGAGTATACCGCCTAAGCTGAGCGCGCTGCTCGTCTTATGCACAGAGGTATTGATAGTTGGCAAGCTTTCCTGCTGCTTGCGCGTTACTACTTCGATGCCGCCGTTTGGGCCAAGTTGGACATCATTTGTTGGCTCATTAAGCAGCGCGTGTTCCACCACGGCGAGTCCCGCCGACTCGGCAGGCAGCAGCTGAAGTTGCCGGCATAAAACATGCACTACCTCGCTGCACTTTGCAAACGATGCCGAAATCCTGCATTTGTTAGCGACGAGAACGTAGAATTGCAAGAAGACTTGGTCGACGCGCGCATTGCGGAGAGAAGTAACCATCGTCGCATATATCGGGCACAGTGTCAACAGGTAGTAGAATGCCATCACAGCAGTCTCCACACTCGCTTCATCGCTAATAACCCCATGAACTGCGCCATCTTGCACCAGTAGTAACTGCAACAATGGCTGCGCCAGTGGTTTCACGAGAAGCGTGTCGCACAGCTCGGGACATACCTTGGAGATGCGGATAACGATCATGACACACACCTTCATCAGCACCGTGTCTTTGTGCTCGATGGCGTAGTAGTAATTATCTATAAGCTGTGGGCAAATAATGCCGAAATACTCCGCTTTGCTGCGTGTCGAGGGCACGCTACCGACTAGCTTGGCCACTCCCAGCAGCACTTTCATGTAGTTAGGATCGTCAGTGACGCCTTGCAAGTAGCCTAGTAGCACGGCATACAGCCCATTCTCAGACAGCAAGATAGCGGTCATCGTACGCGATGCGGCGAGCTTGATGGCATTGGAGCCTTGCGCTGCCCACCTTAATTCGCTCACAACTAAGTGGTTGATTTCTTTGTTATAAACTAATTCATCTAATAGTACCTGCGCTGCCGCGATCGCTTCGCTGGGCTGCTTCTTGCTATCATCGTGGATCACACACAAAAGCGACAGAATTATTCTTTTCAGATTCCGTTGCAGCAGCCAGCCTTTGAAGGTCTTGCTCAATACAATGCAGTATAAACACTTTATGTACAAGAATATATTTTGATGGTCGTTTATCGACTCTTTCACCAGAGTGTCTCTCATACCTACGAAGTCGTCCTTTGGTATCGAGAGCGTCTTGGGATAGATGTGCTCCACTATATCAACTTTCATTACATGAGCATTGAACAGATGTATTACCCAGCCATATAGTGTTTCTATTGCTGTATTGAGACTTATCAGATGAACTAAGCTGATAAGATTCGTAGGAGGGGATATTGTGGGCTTATTGGTGCGGTTTATTTGAGTGGTCGCTTGATTTGGCTGTTCTCTCTCACTTATTTCAATTTCCTTTACTACTACTTCCAGTGCATATAACCGAGGAATGAGTACAGTGTCCATAAAAACATTCACAATAGCACTGCTAGTCTCAAAATTGATTACGCCAATTCTCTCCTGAGGAAGAGAGGCTCGCATGGCGTGTAACATGGATTCCACTCTTGAGGAGGCGCGCGTCTCACCTTCCTTCGCCAAAAGGAGTTTGACACACGAGTCAACATCTTCTGCGCAACTCTTCAACCTCTGCTTCAACATCACTCACTCATGGATTACTTTTGCATATACTGATAAAATTCACAACAAAAATGCTGCAAAACGCCAACTTCTCTTGTCACAACTATCCGCTTGTCGTATTTTCGATTTTCTCGCTAAATCGTACCGGCATAGATCCGGGTCGAAATAATAAATCCGTTTTAATTGCAGAGACGCGAGTAGAGCTGCGCGGCTGGCATATTAGTTGCGCCGTTTGTATCTGCCAATCCTATTTCTTCGTTGCATATGTGGTTGTCGAAGTCTTGTAGGGCCGCTTCACACTCAGTTCGACTGGTCGTCGCCAAAAAATAGTAAGAGCAGTAAGAGACTACTGGTAGAAGCAATCAGTAACATTTTTTAAGCGAGCAATCAGTATGGAGATATTGAATCGTGAAAAGAAACGCAAAGAAAAGAAAGAAAAAAGAAAAAGGGCAGAAGAGGAAGAGAATGAAGCAGATGGAGTTGCCGACGATAGAGCGCTTGATGCAGAGAGTGCAATGGCACCTTCCTCGATACCAAAGCCTGGAATTTGCACAGACACCAAGTTTACTGATATGCCATTGAGTGATAAGACAAAGAGCGCCTTGACTGAGATCGGTTTTGAATATATGACACAAATACAAATGAAAGCAATCCCAGAATGTTTAGCTGGACATAATTTAGTTGGTGCAGCAAAAACTGGGTCAGGAAAAACACTAGCATTTCTTATTCCTATCATCGAGTTGCTAGTGAAGGTACAATTCACTCGTAAACAGGGGACAGGAGCTATAATTATATCCCCAACCAGAGAATTATCATTGCAGATATATGGCGTGTTGAGAGATATATTAGAGAACACTGGGTATCCACAAACACACGGATTAGTTATGGGTGGTGCAAATAGAAAAGCAGAAGCTGAAAAGTTAGTAAAAGGTGTAAATATATTAGTTGCAACGCCTGGTCGACTCCTAGATCATTTACAGAATACACAAGGATTCAACTATCAAAGGTTGCAGATGTTAGTAATTGACGAAGCAGATCGCATTCTAGAGCAAGGTTTCGAGGAAGACATGCACCAAATCATCAAGCTATTGCCAAAGGAGAGACAAACTGTGTTATTCTCTGCAACACAAACTCGTAAAGTGGAGGATTTGGCTCGATTGTCTATCAAAGGGACCCCAGTCTACGTGGGCGTGCATGACGAGTCCACGGTTGCCACAGTGGACACGTTGCAGCAAGGCTATGTGTTATGCCCCGCAGAGAAGCGGTTTCAGCTGCTATTTACCTTCTTAAAGAAGAATATAAATAAAAAAATAATGGTAAGTCTTGCCCTACAACCCTTGCTATTGCAGGTTTGCAGCGGGAGCTAGTCTCTTTGTTATGGCTAGCTCCCTCCTTTTTTATTCACTGCTACATTAAACCGGAATGCATTGTTTGAAGCTGACAGGAAAAGACGCGAGTCAACATGAGAGTCAGCTATAGAAATGTATTACATCGACGACTTCATCCCTCACTTACTCACTTACTCACTCACTCACTTACTCACTCACTACGTAGGTATTCTTCTCCTCGTGTAACTCAGTCAAGTTTCACTCGGAGTTCCTGAACTATGTCGACATCGAGGTGATGGACATACACGGGAAGCAGAAGCAACAGAAGCGAACCACAACATTTTTTCAATTTTGTAAACAACAAACGGGTATTTTACTGTGCACTGACGTAGCTGCGCGAGGCTTGGACATCCCCGCCGTGGACTGGATTGTGCAGTACGACCCGCCCGACGACCCCAAAGAGTACATCCATCGCGTGGGTCGTACCGCGCGTGGGGCGAACACCAAAGGCCGCGCTTTATTATTCTTATTACCTGAGGAAACCACTTTTTTGAAGTATTTAAGAGCCGCAAAGTGTAACTTGGAAGAGTTGGAGTTTCCGTCGAATAAAATAGTGAATATTGGCACACAGATGACGATGCTCATCGAGAAGAACTACTACCTGAATCAAAGTGCGCGCGAAGCGTACCGGTCGTACCTACTTAGTTACGCAAGTCACTCACATAAGGATATATTTAACGTTCATAATATAGATTTGCAAGGGATTGGGAAGGCGTTTGGCTTCAACGTTCCGCCTAGAGTCGACCTGAACTTCAGTGCTCGAGGTGACAAGTCAACTCACCGCAACTCAAAGAAACGGAAATTAGAAGACGGAAGCAAAGAAAAGTACAACCAAGGCGGCGGACACACCTTTTCGGCGGAGAATCCATACGGAAAGCGAGACGCTAACGATAAAAGACAGTTTTCACGCTAAACTTGTAAATAATCATCCCATCCACACCCTAGCCGGTACCAATACCAGATTTTAAAAATTTAGAAGATAGATAGATAGATAACGGATGGACATCTTCGATGAAGTGTTCCAGGCGCTGCAGCTGTCTCTAAGCAGTTGGCATGTCATACGGGATGGCCAGTATAATCCGGAATCTAATGCTAAATGGAATGAAATTGAGGAGAAATTGAACAACTACAGCTCAAGTGCGATACAGACTCAAATTAAAGAGAAACTACTCGAGGTAATGCGCTGTCAACTATGTCACACTCCATAATTTCTATACAATTCAACTCATCATCCCTATGTGGCCACTCTTTATTCTTACCATGTGTATTCTTATTACTGTAGGTGCAACGCTTACGGAAGCTAATACTTTCTAGCAAGACAACCGCAGTTAATGAGGTTCCAGTCGCTATAGACGCCGTTAAGTTGTCCAAGAGCTATGCTACAGATGTGTGCAAGAGACAGTCCACTACTATTCGACGACGTTTGTTCCATCAAAAAGAATTAGCAGAGCGCCGTATGAGGGAGTTAGTCTTTGAGCTTATAGGTGAATACGCGAAAAGCAATACAAGACTAACAAGGAGGCAAGAGTATCTAAAGTTCGCTAGTCGCATATCTGTGACGTGGCACATATGGAAGCTGCAATGGGATAGATTCGCACTTAGGTTATGTTACGAAGCTTGCAGGAACAATGATAAAGGTATGTTTCAACTTATTCATGCCCTTGACTACGCACCTCAACTGACACTTTTCTCGCGCAGATTGCAAGCAAAGCACTCACGATAGATTATTGTATAAATTTTTAGACTTAGCAGATGATAATGAAGAAATCAAACAAATAGACATGAAAGTTAGGAAAAAATCCCAGGGAATCAGCTCGCAGTACAGCATCTCCGCGATCCTGCGGGTCTACAAGACGAACACACAAGCTGTGCTCACCAACTTCAAGGCTCCGTTTATTGCGACGAATATAGCCGAGCTAACGGCTATTTGCGACGTGGTGCGAAACTGGTGTCTCAAGGTGAAAACACCTGTTACTCCGATGTCAACAAGCACGCCAAAGAAGAGTCAGGATAAGAAAACTGATGGTGATAAAGCCAAGCTCAAGCAGTTTCTGCGCTCTAACTCGGTGGACTGGTTGCACCCCACATCGTACCACCCTTACTTATGCGACTCGTTGAGCAACCGACTGCAGACGATGGTGTCGGCGTCATCAGACAAGTCTGTGAGCAGTGAAACCGAGTCAAATCCCGATGGATTGGATGACTTCTTGCAGCGGTACTCGGCGCAGCACACGTCCTCTATGTCGAGTCCCAGAGTGTATTATTGCATCGAAGAACGGAAGTATGCATGCTCACCTGGTGGCCTTTACCCCTCGACGAGTGACAGCACAGGAAGTAGAGAGAGCCTCGAGGATACCTCGGATGCGTCCATTGAAGCACTGAATTATCTGCAAGATCTGTATACCAAGCAAGGCAAGCGGATGACAACTAGCGGCGATGTGCAATCGATACGAGCGAGTCTGAGTAACGGCTCTTTGATGGTCATAGAGATGACGGGGATCCATCGCAGTAACTTTGATGAGAGGTCTTTGTCCCCCGGCGCCGCGCAAATCCTGCGCTCTTACCCAGATGTAGTGAAAGTAGCTGATAACCAAGGCAATTGCTACCACTTCGCTCCGGCTTTGGTGCTGAACCTAGCCGAGACCGCGTACTTCAAGGACACTCATCTGAGTGGCAGACTAAGCGACGCCATACAGTCCTGTCCGCATCCCTACCTGCCGCTATTGAGCAGTTGCGAGAGGTCTCTAGTGCCGATCGAGAGCATGTACTGCTTGGTGAGGTTCACTCCGTTGAAGCTGACCCCAACCAGCAGCAGGAAGAAGACCAAGAAAGGCGCAGCAGCAGATGATGAACCTAGTGATGCAACAACAAGCAACGTGTCGTCATTGCTCGCGATGATACCGCTAGTAGAGGAGTGCATGCAGGAGTTGACCAACGACTACATAGTGCCGAATGGTAGTGAGAGGACGAGCGAGCAGGCTGTCAACGTTACTCCATCCACTAGTACACCCGAGTATGGTTACAAGTGTCTGTCCCTCTTGCCTGATCACGCGCGTAACAGACTAAGTCGCAGTACGAGCACGTGTAGCCACAAGTACGCATTAGTTGACGACATCGTGGCCTTCACCAGCACCAACAGCAATGGTAATGAGCAGAGCACGAGCTCTGTCAAGAAGAAGCAGTACTTGTACTTCATACAGTACGTAGACAGAGGCAAAGACAACATCCGCCGCGATAGCACAGAGAACAAGTCAGTCAATAGTGAAGATGATGAGGACGAGTACAGCGCGGACTTCTGTCTGGAGGACGAGTACGCGCAGCCGAGCATCGACGTGAGCTTACACGCGCGTGATGACAGCTTGTTAAAAAGCATTCTAGCTGCTCGAAGCAGTCATGTTTCATCTTCTCCTGTCCCTGCTAGCAGACCATCTAGCGGCAGCAGTGTTACTCGAGGTCACGTTGATACCGCAGCAGACATGGGCACTAATGTAGATAGCAGCGAGGTTGCGGACGCGCTCTACGACGACGATGCAACCAGTAGTAGTAAGCGCAAGTGGGATCCTAAAGTGCTCTCTTCCATTTGTCGGTGGCGCTCTTGTATCTGCGAGTCGGACACGAATAATAGAAACGTCGCCAACTCCAGCAAGTTCCTGTGTCCGTACCACGCCGAGTTGAAATCGTTTCTGGACAATCTTCCTGCAACTGGGAAATCCGGTTCGAATGAGAGTGCCAAGTACCTGCCTAAGCGTGCACCGAATGTGGCATTGATAGCGTCCGATGAGAAGAAGGATCTGATCATAATCCGCGCCGCATCTACTCTGTTGCAAGAGTTGTGGGATGGCAAGTTGCGAGCCACACTCAAGTCATTTACTAAGAAAACAATTCAAGAAATGTCGTTGAAACGAAGGATGGAGGTCGCAGTTAACGCGCAACTTGCCGCTATCAATGCTGAGCCAACCGCTAGTAATGTGTCCTCGCATAAGTCTCCTCCCAAGAGACCTGTGTCATCTGCACTCGATGACCTGCAGAGAGCACTGCAGCCTCCTTCTTGGGCGATGTGGCGAAATGCTGCGCTACTGCAAGAGACAGTGGACAGCATCGGATCATACGAGAACTCATTGCAAAGCATATTGGAGTTGGAGAAGTCACTCACTGAGGAGCTGCAGGCGCTGGTCGAGTACAAGGTGTTCCCCTCCGTGGAGTTGCAGTTGATCAAGAAGGAAGTCAAGGCCTTCAAGGAGTACCAAGACCAGCAGAAGAGCGAGGTAGTGGCAGAAGGCGCTGATTCTGGGACTAAAAATGGCAACAATGCGATTAAAAAGGTTATAACAATGTACCAATCGCTGGCGAACAACTCACTGATCGAGCAAAGAGTCTGTGAGAAGAAGCTGACAATTATCCGCTCACGCCGCCATGACGAGCAAGAGCTGCGCAACCAGTACCTGCGCAAGATGGCGCGGCTCAAGGCAATGGAAGAGAAAGAGTCCAAAGATCCTTATAATTTTAGAAATCAGAAAAATTTTTAAATTAATTACAAACAAATTACCGGGTGAGCGCTACTAGCGTAGGCGCCCGCGCAGCGAGCTGTTGATGTAATCTATAAATACTTTAAATTTTTACGCCGTTAATTTACATGGCAGGAAACTCCTTGATGAACTCGGAGGAGACAGCCGATAAGTGGTTGAGTACTTCAATGGTGCCGTCATACATCGTTGCTTCGTGGTAATGAACGCCTTGTTCCTTGCAGAAGGACTCTACTAGCTCATGCACTCTCTTGAGGTTGTGACGTGGTAGTTGAGGGAATAAATGGTGGTCGACTTGGTAGTGAAGACCTCCACAGAACCAGTCGACGAATGGAGATGATGTGATGTTTCTAGTGGTTGAAACTTGAAGCTTCCAGAAATCTGGGCGTTGATCAGCTGGGTAAACACTCATACCGTTGTGGCCAAGACCGAACACGATGGCTAGGAATAGACCACATGAGGTCTGTGCCACAAGGAAGTACAATAGGGCGTTCATGGCTGTCATGTTGTACATGATGGCGCCTAACCAGACGTAGTGAAGGATCAACGCGGCGGCTTCAAGGGTAGGATAACGCATGTTCTTTTGATCTAACTTGGCGTGTTTCACGGAGTGTTGACCGAAACCACCGAAGACAAAGACCCAAGATTGATGAGCCCAAGCCAATCTGGCGAACAGTAACACTGGGAAGTAGAAGACTGCTTGCCATCTGATCATGAATCTGCCAACACTGCTACTCTTGGCAGTCTCCGCCATTTTAAGTGTCCACGCAAGAATAGGCATAGTGTCGATATCTGGATCACCATCACCTGCATTTGGTGTTGACGCATGTAAATTAGGTACTGCGTGATGTGAGTTATGCTTAGACTTCCACCATTGTACAGAGAAACCTTGCCACAAGTTGCCGATGATGATACCAGCCAAGTCGCCATATGCGCGCTTCTTGAAAACTTGATGATGTAAGAAATCATGTGCCAACCAACCTGATTGTTGCCAAAATAATCCTAAGATAACTGCGCCAAGTAAATTGACCCATAAGTTGGTAGTCATTACAGCACATGCAACAGAGATACCAAGTAGAGCTAAGTTGGATGTAACCTTGTATACGTAATATAATGTTGATGCATTGAAAAATCCTGCAGCAATTAATTTACCACGAAGGTCACGATAAGCTCTTTCAAACTCTTTTTGCTTCTCTGGTACTAATTTATTCGCGTATAATCCAGTTGGGATGATGCTTTCGTCTAATTCACCAATAAGATACTTGTCTAATATATTATGTGCACCTGGAGGATGAAAAGCGTTGAATACATCTGTGCAGTCATCACCAGCATGTGTAAAGATTACTGAGCCACCAGGGTGATCCTCCCAGTTGGAGACATCGTATACTTTATTGTTGAACGATAACCAAGCTAAAAAAGTTAAGTTAAATCAAATTAAAACACTTGAATTATGGGCGCTTACCATCATGAGGCTCACGATGCTTACTCAACTCCTCGAGGGAGATCTTGCGATTAGGCTGCTTTGTGTCCTGTTGTCCACCGAAGCCCATTTTTGATTAATATGAATAGTTTGAAGTGCTACAAGTACTGACCACCACCGTTTGTTCTTGTCATTCTCTGACACAGGGCGGGTCCGGTTCCGGCAGGGCTCGGGGGATACACAAAGTGAGAAGAGTAAAGAAGGAGAGAGATGGACAGATGAGTAGATGCAGTTTGCTGTATATTGCTTCTTACTTGTCTCTACCGCGACGACTTAGTCACGAGTAACCTGTCTAGGGCCGGCTGATGCTGGATTTCCAGAAAGTTACTCTACCTTTGAGACAGGAAAGAAAAGCAACGAAAGAAGCTAGTAATTGTATATGTCAGTCATTAAGAGGTTGAGTTAATTGTCAGTGCCTTGACAAACGTAATTGGTGTCATGTCGTCGTCGGCGTCGCATAAGAAGGATCTGCAGATAGAAGACGTTCATATCAGAGGTTTCACTCTATTGTTTTCTGATTCAAATATTGAGTCTAAATGGAACCATGAGAGCTTGCCACGCCATGCTGCAATGACCACAAGGTACATGTTTGCCTCTGCTTTGTTTCAAGGATTGTTCTATATCTCTGATATTGTAGAGGTTAACAATCAGTGGCATTTTCCATTGGGTCTGGTGAGACTGCTTCTTGG
>JACCDO010121025.1_pt1 | contig 26805 bp, 15 predicted proteins | sample 7446101 | NCBI WGS metagenome assembly JACCDO01 (sample SAMN15323440, study PRJNA562643) | freshwater metagenome | isolation source: river surface water | place: USA:Blue River Watershed | collected 2017-08-16 | reverse complement strand
TAACGTAAATTGATAAGATTTTCGATTTTTTCTAAACGATAATTTTTTGAAGGATTTGGACGGAATAATCCAATATCTAAACAAAGAGCTTGAAGTTCACAAATAAGAACTTTAAAAGATTCTGGAGTTCCAATTGAAAGATCTTTATCTAAAAGTAAATTTGACCATAATGTCATTCGACCCGTCATATCATCAGATTTAATTGTTAACATTTCTAATAAAGTAAACGCTGCTCCATAACCTTCTAAAGCCCATACTTCCATTTCTCCTAAACGTTGGCCCCCTTGTTTTGATCTACCACGTAAAGGTTGCTGTGTGACTAATGAATATGGACCTGTCGAACGTGCATGAATTTTATCATCAACCATATGAACAAGTCTTAAAATATAAGATTGTCCTACAGTAACACTCTGATCAAAACAATCTCCTGTTCTACCATCATATAATCTAATTTTTCCTGGATTATTAGGATCATATAACCAATTCAAGCGAGTTTTCAAACGCGCTTCATATAATTTTGAATAAACAAAACTTCGAGAAGCCTCAGGACCATAAATTTCATCGAAAGGTAAAATTCTAAATTTTTCGCCTAAATATTTCCCAGCAAAGCCTAATAAACATTCATAAATTTGCCCCACATTCATTCGTGAAGGAACCCCTAAAGGATTTAAAACCATATCTAAAGGAGTTCCATCAGGTAAATAAGGCATATCTTCTCGAGGTAGAATTTGAGAAACAATACCTTTATTTCCGTGGCGTCCAGACATTTTATCTCCAACTTGAATTCGTCTTTTGTCAGCTAAATAAATGGTAATAGAATTTGTTGATTCAACAGAAGGAATTGGGGTTTGAATTTTATTTTTTAAAAAAAAGATTCGATTTTTTTGAATTGAAATACTTTTAGACTTATACTCTTTTTGACAATTCGATGAGAAAGTGTTTAACTCATGAAATGAATTAAATTTTGGTATAGAAATCAAATTTTTTTTCGAAGATTTAAGAGATAAAGCTAATTTCATAAAATTTTTACGGTATAAAAATTCAGCGGGACTTTGTGTTTCTTTGAAACTTTTATCTGAATTCTTAGAATTCATAAGGTTAAGGGATTGCAAGTTTTTGAAATCTTTCTTTGAAGAAAGAATCTCTAAATTGACTTGATTTGATTTTGTCACACTTGCAGAAAGCTTTTCTTTTTTTCTTAAGCCAACAAAAGAATAAAGTTTTAAAAGACTCTTTTTAATTTGTTTTTTTCTGAATGGTGATTTAGTATTTTGAAATTGCTGTAATAATTCAATATTATTGATTTGATTCATGAGTTCATGCTGCGCATAAATATTCAAATGTCTTTTATTTATGTTTAGAGAATTGTCACTTTGTAACCCTTGATTATTAAAAAAAGGTTTACTTTTTTGACTTTCCGATTTTAAAAATTCAAGTTTGGATTTTGTAATAAATGTAGAACCTTTTTTGATATTGTGCAAAGAAGGTTTTACATTTTTGTTATTTTTAAGATCTAAAGATAACTTTGATTTATCTTTTTCATTGGCATTTTTGAATTGATTTTTTCCCTTCGACGACATACTTCCTGAAAAGCCATTATATTGAATATCTATTACTTTTGCTTTTGTTCCTTTAGGGGCTCTTAAAGAACTATCACGAACAGGAATAAATTTTTTATCTAAAATTGTATAAAGTAATTTTTGATAAGGGGATTCCTCTTTTTTTTTGATCGGAGTCACTTTTCCAACAAGAATATCACCTTGTTCAACCCAACTTCCTAATTTAGCAATCCCATGGGAATTTAAATGTTCCACTTCTTTTTCTTCAATTTCAGGAATTTCTCTTGTTAATTGTTCAATTCCAAGTTCAGTTTCTCGGATTTCAACTTCATATTTTTCAATATGAACTGAAGTATATAAATCATCATAAACTAAACGTTCGCTAATAAGAATTGCATCTTCAAAGTTATAACCTTCCCAAGGCATATAACCAATCAATAAATTTTGACCTAATGATAAGTCACCTCCAACACTTGTTGAGCAATCAGCTAATAAATCACCGGATTCAACCCATTGACCTTCAAATACAGCAGGTTTATGTACTAAAGTTGTATCTTGATTTGATCTATGAAAACTTTCCAATGGATAATCAATTTGGACAATTTTTGTTTTAGGTAAATTCGTCTCAAAATTGTGATTTTCAACAAAATCAAAAGATTTGTTACTATTCATAATTAATTTTTATAGAGAATTCATTTGAGAGTTATAATAGTATTTTCAAATATTTTACAAATTTAAATAATGATTTTGAAACCTTCTAAACTTATTGAGTTCTCTAAGTTTAGAGATTCATTTAAATATTGAAAAGAAAGAATTCATTTTGATTTCTTTTTTTTTAAAGATTTAAAACTGTTGTCACAGTAATTTTTTCTCCACTCACATAAGTAACCATACCACTAAAATTTGTTTGAACAATATGTCCTGAATCACTCACGGCTCTGGCTTCTAATCCTGTCCCTACAATTGGTCGATCAAGTCGTAATAAAGGCACAGCTTGTCGTTGCATATTTGATCCCATTAAAGCTCGGTTGGCATCATCGTGTTCTAAGAAAGGAATTAATGAAGTCGCAACAGAAACCATTTGAAGAGGAGAAACTCCAATATATTGAACCTCATGTCGAGGGATTTTAGAAAAATCTTCTCCAAAACGCACAGGAATACCAGCAAGAGGTAAAAAATTTAATGAAGAAATATATAAGTCAGAAGCTGCTAATTTCATTTGATCTTCATCTTCAGCTGATAAAAAAAACATTCCTGCATTTTTTTGAACCTGACCTTTATAAACTTTATAAAAAGGACTTTCTAAAATTCCTTGATTGTTAACTCTTGAATATGTTGTTAGAGAATTCACTAATCCAGTATTTTTACCTTCAGGGGTTTCAACAGGACAAATACGACCATAATGGGTTGGATGAATTCCTCGAATGGCTAATGTAGCAGTATCACGTGTCACTCCCCCAGGTCCCATTGAACTAAGTCTTCTTTTATGGGTCAATTCAGCTAAAGGATTCATTTGATCCATAAATTGTGATAAAGGACTTGAACCAAAAAATTCTCTTAATGCACTATTTAATGGTTTCGTATTAATTAAATGGCTAATTGTTAACTTTTGAGAATTGATTTTTGTATTATTTTTTAAATTTTTTTTTTGAATCTCTTTTTCATTTCTATCTAAAGAATTATTTTCAGATAATTTTGTTTTTTTATTTTTTAAATTTAAAAATGAAATTTGCGATTTTGTTTCATTCATTTTATCACGAATCAATTCTTCAAGTCGACCAAGTCCTATTCCTATTTGAATTTGAATAAGTTCACCGGAAGTTCGAACTCTTCGATTTTTTAAATGATCAATATCATCAACATTTTTAAAGCCTTGCTCAACTTGAACTAAATAATTCACAGCATATAATAAATCTTGTGGAGTTAAAGTCAATTGATTTGAGGCTATATTTAAGCCTAGTTTTTTATTAATAGCTAAACGTCCTTGTTTTCCTAAATCATAGTTTTTAGGGTTCATAAATTTATTAAAAAGCCATTGACGACCTAAAGTCGACGAAGATAATTTTTTCTTTTTTTTATTTTTATATTTATATTTACTTTTAGAAACCATCAATTGATTCAGTTCATCCCAAATTTTAGATGGGTTTGTTTCGTATTTTGAAATATCTTTTGAAGAATTCAAAGATTCATCAAAGTTTTGAAATAATAAAATTGATTTTAAAGTTGTATTAAATATCATTTGTTCATTCAGACCCATTCCAATAAGAAACCAAAGAATAGGAATTTTAGGTCCTCTTTTTGTTTGCCCCCATATTTTTTTTCTTTTATCAATTTCAATTCTAAGCCAAGTTCCGCGTAAACATATAATATCAGCGTAAGATCGTTTATATGAACGTTCAGGTTTTTTTGACCAATTTGTTTTATAAGTTTCGTATAATTTTTTTTGATAATAGAGACCTGGACTTCGAATAATTTGATTAATTATGATACGAGCTGAACCATTTAAAATAAAATGACCGCGTTTTGTCATTAGAGGAAGGTCTCCAATATAAGCCCATTTTAATTTAATAACTTTTGAAATTTTATCAGTTAATTGAACAGGAATAAATAACTTTGAAGTATAACTTTTAGAATTTAAAATTGCTTCGCGCGGTGTCAATTCGGGAACCGCCAATTTATAAGCTTCTGGATAAAAATATAATTCAAGATCTTTTTCTTCATTATTAATAGGATTTCTTTTTGAAAACTCTTCAATGATACCTTTGTCTAAAAGTTCACAAAAACTTTTTCTTTGAATTTCAATAAAGTCAGGTAAAAAATATTTTTGAATTGCCATAATTTCAATTTTTAGCAAAATTTTTGAATCCCATTTTAAGAGGTTCTTATAAATAAATTTTTTAACTCTCTTTTAAACTCGGATTATAAAATCTTTTTTCGCAAAACAAGCGAAAAGTTTTTAAAAAGTTAAGTTTAAATAAAGAATATTTGTTTTACTTAGAAAATTTCTATGTCATAAATTCCTTTAAAAAAAAAAAGGACTTCAATTTCATAGATCGTTTAAAAAGTTTAAAAGATATAAAAAAAACTCACTTTAAAAGTTGGAGCATTTCAAATTGCAATTTAAACTTAAAAAAAACTCAGACAAAAATAAGGTTATGATAATAACAACAAATAACACTCAATAAAAGAAAGACTTCTTCAAAAGATAAATGAGTCAATTTTTTTTGAGCAATCTCTAAATTACTTAGAGAGTTGACAAAATTTTCGAAACTTTTCTTGATTTTTTTTTTCCCCTAGACTTTTTTAATTGACGTTTTGTAATTTTTTTTGACTCCATTTAAAAATATAACCTTTTTTAGCTTTTCTAAAAAAAGCTTAAGATTTTAAATCTTATCTTTTCTTTATTTTTTGTGTTTTAATTGACATTTTCTTAAATACTTTAGTAAGATTTTAATTGTTTTAAACTCTTTAATTTTACAAATAAAAGTGAATTTAGCTAAATTTATGTAAATGTCCAAAATAAAAACTCAACAAAGCTGGAGAACTCTTTAAATAATAAACGAATTGTTTTATAGAAAGCAGAGAAAAAATATTTTCATTTTGGGCTTTAGAAATCAAACACAAAAAAAAAGCTCAAGAAGTAAAGTTGAATTCGACTTTTAGAAAATATCTCCATAAAATTCTAGAGAAAAAAAAATCCACAAAAGGTTAAAATCATTCAAACTTTTTGTTTTTTAAATGAAAGAGGTTATCCCCATGAACTTCTTTAGTGAAATTCAAAATTTATATTTTTTTTTTAGTTTATTGTAGTATCTAAGAAGTTTGTTATATACTACAATAAACTAAAAAATATTTTTTTTTTTTTTTTTAAACTAAAAATTATTTTTTATGACTTTGAAATAAAAAAAAACTTTATCGTTCAAATAGATCTAATAATAAGGCCAATACGTAGTATTGGTGACTTTTTTGATATGCTATTTCCATATTCCTGTTTTCGTTTTGCTAATAAACTTAACTTTGTTTCTGCTTTGCATCTCTCTGGTACCTTTAGGTAATCAACTTTGCAGAGCCAAGTTTAAAAGCTAAAATAAAAACATCTTAAACAAATAGCAAAGTTCGCTTTGCAAATCAAATTTTTATGAGAAACTATTATGGCAACTAAGTTGTTTCCCAAGTTTAGTCAAGGTCTAGCACAAGATCCAACGACACGTCGTATTTGGTTTGGGCTAGCTGTAGCTCATGATTTCGAAAGTCATGATGGTATGACAGAGGAAAACTTATACCAAAAAATCTTTGCATCGCACTTTGGACAATTAGCTATTATTTTTTTATGGACATCAGGAAACTTATTCCATGTTGCTTGGCAAGGTAACTTTGAACAATGGATTACTGACCCAGTTCATATTCGTCCAATTGCTCACGCTATTTGGGATCCACACTTTGGTACATCAGCTGTTGAAGCGTTCACACGTGGTGGTGCTTCAGGACCCGTAAACATTTCAACATCAGGTGTTTACCAATGGTGGTACACAATCGGAATGCGTACTAACCAAGATCTTTACACAGGATCAGTTTTCTTAGGATTAGTATCTGCTCTTTTCTTATTTGCTGGGTGGCTTCACTTACAACCAAACTTCCAACCTTCATTATCTTGGTTTAAAGATGCTGAATCTCGTTTAAACCACCACTTATCAGGTTTATTTGGTGTAAGTTCACTTGCATGGACGGGTCACTTAGTTCACGTTGCTATTCCAGAATCTCGTGGTCAACACGTAGGGTGGGATAACTTCCTTTCAGTATTACCACACCCAGCAGGATTAGCTCCATTCTGGTCAGGTAACTGGGCCGTTTATGCACAAAACCCAGATTCTGCTAGCCACATGTTTGCGACTTCACAAGGTTCAGGAACTGCTATTTTAACTTTCTTAGGTGGTTTCCACCCTCAAACTCAAAGTTTATGGTTAACTGACATGGCTCACCACCATTTAGCTATTGCAGTTATCTTTATTGTAGCTGGTCACATGTACCGTACAAACTTTGGTATTGGACACCGTTTAAAATCAATTCTTGAAGCACACACTGCACCTTCAGGGAAACTTGGTGCAGGGCACGCAGGTTTATACGAAACAGTTAACAACTCGTTACACTTCCAATTAGGTTTAGCATTAGCATCTGTTGGTACAATTTGTTCAATGGTAGCTCAACACATCTACTCATTACCTCCTTACGCATTCCTTTCAGTTGATTTCACAACTCAAGCAGCACTTTACACACACCACCAATATATTGCTGGTTTCATTATGTGTGGTGCGTTTGCTCACGGTGCAATCTTCTTTATTCGTGACTACGATCCAGTTGCAAACAAAGGAAACGTTTTAGCTCGAATTCTTGACCACAAAGAAGCAATTATTTCTCACTTAAGTTGGGTAACATTATTCTTAGGTTTCCACACATTAGGTCTTTACGTTCACAACGACGTAATGCAAGCCTTTGGTACTCCTGAAAAACAAATTCTAATTGAACCTGTATTTGCACAATGGATTCAGGCTTCACACGGTAAAACTTTATATGGATTTGACTTCTACCTTTCTTCAACAGATAGTATTACTTACTCTGCAAGTCAAAGTTTATGGCTTCCAGGTTGGTTAGAAGCAATCAATAACAACCAAAACTCATTATTCCTTACAATTGGACCTGGGGATTTCTTAGTTCACCACGCTATTGCTTTAGGGCTTCACACAACAACTTTAATTCTAGTAAAAGGTGCGTTAGACGCTCGTGGTTCTAAATTAATGCCGGATAAAAAAGACTTTGGTTACAGTTTCCCTTGTGACGGTCCAGGTCGTGGAGGTACTTGTGACATTTCAGCATATGACGCTTTCTATTTAGCTGTGTTCTGGATGTTAAACACTATTGGGTGGGTAACATTCTACTGGCACTGGAAGCATTTAACTTTATGGCAAGGTAACGTATCTCAATTTGACGAGTCTTCAACTTACTTAATGGGTTGGTTACGTGACTACCTATGGTTAAACTCATCTCAATTAATTAATGGTTATAACCCGTTTGGTATGAACAGCCTTAGTGTTTGGGCTTGGGTTTTCCTATTCGGGCATTTAATCTACGCAACAGGGTTTATGTTCTTAATCTCATGGCGTGGTTACTGGCAAGAATTAATTGAAACTCTTGTTTGGGCGCACGAAAAAACTCCTCTAGCAAACTTAGTTTACTGGAAAGATAAACCTGTTGCTTTATCAATTGTACAAGCTCGTTTAGTTGGTCTTGCTCACTTCAGTGTAGGTTTCGTATTTACTTATGCTGCATTTGTTATTGCATCAACAACAGGTAGATTTGGGTAATTTTAAATCGATTAGGTAATTTTTTTAAAAGCTAAAGTTAAGAACTTTTCTCAACTCTTTAAGAAGGTTCTTAACTTTAGTTTTTTGAAAATTCTTTAAGAAGCTAAAATTAAGAACTTAACTGTATCTTTTTAAAACTCATTTTTTTTACAGATTTTTTTGACTTAAAGCTAATGACCTTCAAATCCACTTGGATTGCAAAAATAAAAAAACTCAAAAACCCATTTGAAACCAACGGGCATGAATTTTTCTACTTGCAAAACCGAAAAGTTGTTTTTTCTTCCCAGGAAAAAGAAGACATTTACAAATATCTTGTTTGTGCAATCTTAATTCCTTACCAAAAAGAAATGGTACGGAATAGTTTTTTCGAGACCCAATTCTAAAAGGAGTTGAATGACATGAGGACTCATTCCTTGACTTAAAAGGGGCTCATTTAATGACTGAGAATCTTGTTTTGTTCCTCAAAGTTTTCAGCCTGTGAGTCGTCCATCTGAGTTTATTTTTGATCGAATTATACGTAAATGTTGAGGACAAATTCGACTTGTTGCCGTGTCAATCTATTATGACTTGTATAGTAAAGTTAAACCAGTTCCCGATGATCCGTTGAGATTTCGTCGTTTTACAAGTGCCAGAAATTCTGATTTCTATATTGTGATTAAAAGACGGTATGTTGGTGACACATTCTTTCCTAGTTCAAGAATCTTTTCTGAACTTAAAGACTGGTTTAAAGAATCACTTGGCTTAGGTTTTGAACTTATCAAAACGTTTATTGGTGATTCTGAAGGTTTGACTTTTTTATTTAAAAAAGAGTTAAAAATGAGATCAACACTCGAATACAAACCTGAGGAGATTCTAAAAAAATTTGTCTATAGAACCATCATTTTTAATATTCTTGACTGGAAAGATATTCCAGTTGGTCATTTCAAAAAACTACCTATTATTTAAAAACTCTACAAATAGATATTCCTTAATTTTGAAATTGACATTTTTAAAAATCGATTATAAACTAATATTTTAGTAAAAAGATAGAAAAACAAGGCTATTTCTCAAAATAGCCCCCATCGTCTAGAGGCCTAGGACACCTCCCTTTCACGGAGGAGACGGGGATTCGAATTCCCCTGGGGGTACATTAACCAAATAATTTCACAACTCTCTTTATAAAACAATTCAAGAATAACTAAATTTAGATAAACCTTTTCATAAAAAGGCTAGAATACATATCGTTGATTTCGACAATAATCAAGCGATAAATCTTCTTATGGCAGGAAAACCGGTTGAACGTCCTTTCTCAGATATTTTAACAAGTATTCGTTACTGGGTAATTCACAGTATCACTATCCCTGCTTTATTCATTGCAGGATGGCTTTTTGTAAGTACAGGTTTAGCTTATGACGTTTTTGGTACTCCTCGTCCAAACGAATATTTCACAGAATCACGTCAAGACACTCCTTTAATTACAGACCGTTTCAGTGCATTAGCGCAAGTTAAAGAATTATCTGCGCAATAATCATTATTTCATTATTTAGCTATGCTAATTTTAAATGTTTATAAGAGCTTTGCTCTTATAAACATTTAAACATTTTTTAAACGGAAAGTTGATATTTCTCATCTCTCTCTTACCTTTAGGTAACAGAGGGATACTTTGTTTCTGCTTTGCAGAAACAAAGACTCTTTTTAAACTTAGCAAAGCTAAGTTTATAAGCTTTTTTAAAAAAGATAAATTGTTCGCAAAAATAAAACTGTGCGACATTTCAACTTCTTAAATTTTACTTTAAGGTAAAACTAGTTATTTGGTTAGTGTTTTTCGGATTGACCAAACTCTAATAAAGCTTTTTTATAAAAAGTTTATCACATAAAACAGAATTTATAATAAAAAACGAAAATTAAGTTTATAACTTTATGAAAGGATTTTGATTTTTTGGGTTTTGACCTAATTTTATTTAGCTTTGCTAAATAAATTTATAAGTTTTTTAGCAGAGCTAAAAAACTTATTGAAGCCTTTTTATTTTAAAAGGCTTTCTATTTTTTAAAGAGAATCTAAGCGTTTCAGCTAAATTGATAAGAATCAAATTCCCAAAACTTTTAGTAGATCCTCTTAAAATTTTTTTGAGTGCAGTTTTTTTTTCAGAAAAAATTCTCTCATTTGCTTTGCTCTTAGTTTTATTCACTTTCAAATTCTAAATCTAGGATTTTGTTAGTTAAATTGCTAAAAACTTCTTAAAAAAAATTAAAACTTTTTAAACAGAAGGATTTATTGTTATTTCAAAGTGTTTTATTAAAAAAAAAAAAATACTTAAAAAAACTCCCTCTTAAAATATGGAAATTTTAGCTCGTGCTGTAGGTAGACGTAAAGAAGCTGTTGCTCAAGTTCAAATTGTTAAAGGAACAGGTCAATTTTTTATTAATAACAAATTAGCTGACGAATATTTACAAAATAATGTTTGTTCAATTCTTTCTGTAAAAGCACCTTTAGAAGTGTTAAAAACATTAAATGCTTCTAAAGATTCTGAAAATGCAGAAGAAACAACAACAAATATTTCAAATTTTGCGTTTGATACTTTTGTAAAAGTTAAAGGTGGTGGTGTTTCAGGACAAGCTGAAGCTATTAAACTTGGACTTGCAAGAGCAATTTGTGAAATTCATTCTGTTCCTCTTCAAAGTCTTTTAATTATGGCTGAAGAAACGGGAACTGAAGAAAAAAAAACAAATTCAAATGTGTTAGCTGACGTAAGAAAACAATTTAAAACAAAAGGTTATTTAACTCAAGATTCACGTGTTAAAGAACGTAGAAAATATGGTTTAAAAAAAGCAAGAAAAGCAACACAATACCACAAACGTTAATTCGAATTTTAGAATTACTTTATATGATATTGATTTGAACATTTCTGAAGCTTATTACAATTTCGAAACTTTATTTAAGTTTCGAAATTGCTACGTTTAGAAGTTTTATGAAAACTAATTAAAAGATATGCATATTTGAATTTTGTTTGATATTTTTTTATTATTAAAACTTTCATTCTTTAGCTATTAGAATTCAATTTTATCAATCCATTTTTTTTTTAAATGGATTGATAAAATTGAATTCAGAATGAATTGAAAAATTTTAAAAATAAAAAAAAAACAAAAAAATTTTTGATAATAAAAAAAAAAATATTAATGACTATTTATAAAAACTCGCTTCACTCATTAAGTAAAAATGGGAAAGCTGTCAACAAAAAAAATGTCGAAACACGACAAAACCATCTGAAACAAAAGGTAAAATGCTCAGCGATTGGAAATGAAGTGAATGGAAACACAACAAGTGGCGAAGGCACAAAAACAGAAAAAAATAAATCCCTTCCAGTTTTAATTCGTCGTTATATGATTGTAGGTGAAAGACGTTTCAGCAATTATTGGTGGGCTTGTGTTATTTCTTTAGGAGCCTTTGGTTTTTTAATCACTGGAATTTCATCTTACTTAGGATTTCAATTCATTCCATTTTTAAACGGACGAAGCGAATTAGTGAATTTTTTCCCACAAGGTTTATTAATGTCTTTTTACGGAGGGTTAGGATTATTACTTAGTCTTTACTGGTGGTCTTTAATTTTCTGGAATGTTGGAAGTGGTTTTAATGAATTTAATAAAAAAGATGGCTTAATTCGAGTTTTTCGATGGGGTTATCCAGGAAAAAACCGTCGTATTGATTTATCTTACCCTTTAACAGACCTTGAAGCAATTAAAGTAGAATTGAAACAAGGTTTTGATGCACAACGTACAATTTATATGAGATTAAAGGGAAAACGTGAAATTCCTTTAACGGGTGTTGGTCAACCTTTAACTTTAAAAGATATTGAAAAACAAGCTTCTGAATTAGCAAGTTTTTTACAAGTTTCTTTAGAGGGTCTTTAAATTTTTTTATAATTGAATTCCTTTCAATTTAGCTTCTAAACTTAGCAAAGCTAAGTTTCTATTTTGTTTAGATGTTTATGCAAAGCAGAAACAAAGTAAAATATATCCATAGGCTAAATTAGTCTATTACAAAATTCCTTAACGTTTCATCTTATTAGTTAAGTTTCCTTAACTTTTCTAAAAAGAATAAATAATTTGCAAATCTATTTTATGAATCTAACAAGTTCTAAGCTTTTAGCTAGCCTAAAAAACTTAAGAAATAGATTAGCTCAACTTATATCTTTCTGCGAAGCAGAAACAAAGATGAATTCTTAGAAAAAGCTTAAAAAAAACTCAAACTTTTCTAAGAGCAAAAATCTTAATTTATACAAATCAAGAAATTCAATTGTTTGAAATCTTAGTTAAACGGATCGAATTTTGTAAACTTCTAAGCTTCATTTAGTTTCGCTAAATAAGTTTAAAGGCAAACAATAGATGCCTGTTTTAAAGAACTAACAAAGATTAGTTTTTCTTTAGGATTCAAGAATGTAAGTCTCTTCTTAATTTTTTCTTTTAGCTTGTCAAAAACTAAGTGTTTATTTTTTTTATTTAGGAAAGCTAAAGTGAAAAAAATCCTTAAATTAAGGAATCTTAGTTTTTTTTAGCTAACCTAAAAAACTAATAAACGAATTTAGCAAAGCTAAAGAAGTTTAAAAGACTTATAAAAGCTTTGCTTTTAGACACTGTTTAAATGTCGATTTCCTAAGTTCTACTTAGAAACAATTCAAAAAAGAATTTTTCGTCTGTTATGATAAATTCTTTTTTAAATGCTTTTCTCTTTTAACGAAATTAAATAGATCTTTTAAAATTCACTTTTTTGAATTTAGTTATCTAAAAGTTTAGTAAATTTAAGATTTAAAAGAGTTTCTTATTTTTTAAGAAAGCTTTATTTTTAAAAATAATAAAACAAAAACAAGATTTAAATATCTCTATTTTGTTCAGATTGATTTAAAAAAATAAATATATAAGAATCGAATATAAAGCCGTTTGCGTGAAATTTAAAAGTTTCTGTTTCTTATAGACTTATTTAGTTTTGCTAAATAAGTTTAAAAGAAAAATCATTAAATATCATTCAAAAGTTTTTTTAGATTTATCTTTCAATTTCTAGATTCTTTCAAAAGAAAAGCACTTAGTTTATTTTTTATTTTAAAATGCCTAGAAGTCAAAAAAATGATAATTTTATTGATAAAACGTTTACCGTTGTCGCAGATATTTTATTAAAAGTCTTACCAACATCTCAACGTGAGAAACAAGCTTTCTCTTATTATCGTAATGGAATGTCGGCACAAGCAGAAGGAGAATACGCAGAAGCTTTACAAAACTACTATGAAGCTATGCGTTTAGAAATCGACGCTTATGACCGTAGTTATATTTTATATAATATTGGATTAATCCATACAAGTAACGGAGAACATGGTCGAGCTCTGGAATATTACTATCAAGCATTAGAGCGAAACCCGTCTCTGCCAAGTGCTTTAAATAATATTGCAGTTATTTATCATTATCGAGGTGAACAAGCTATTGAAAATGGACAATCAGAGATTTCACAAATTTTATTTGAAAAAGCTTCAGATTATTGGAAAGAAGCAATTCGTTTAGCTCCAACAAATTATATTGAAGCTCAAAACTGGTTAAAAATGACTGGACGTTGGACTTTAGCAGATTAAAAGGAATTCAGAAAATTTGTAAAACCTTTTTTTATAATTCCTTAATTTTTGAAAGGAAAACAATTGATTATTACTTGGGGAAATTTTATTGAAAACGAAAAATAGATTTACTAAATTTTAATTTGTTCACTTCAATTTTCTTAATTTTTTTTGAATCTTTCTTTAAGAATAAATTTTTCTCAAAGTTAAGCTTAAAAAGGTTCTTTATTTCTGCTTTGCAGATCTCTGGTACCTTTGGTACCCGAGGGCTAAAAAATATAAACTTAGCAAAGCTAAGTTCAAAAACTAAGTTTAAAAGTTAAGAAAAAATCTTATAAAAAGAGATTATCTCTTTAATGGCTTTGTCCATTCAATTTTATTTTAAAAATGCCTATTAATTTTCAAATTTCTTTGGCCAATTTTTCTTTTTTGACATTATTTATTTCAATGATTTTTTATTGGATTCAAACGTCTCAATTTGGAAAAAATCAAAAAAAAAATCCAATCTTACAAACAAATAACGGGATTCATTTAAGTGTTGATTCATCAAATCCGAATTCTCAAATCACAGGTTCAAATGTTGGAATTCTTTTAATGTTAATTTCCAATTTTTCTATTTTTATTATCTTAATTTTAAGATGGAAAGAATCGGGTCATTTTCCTTTAAGTAATTTATATGAATCTTTAATGTTTTTATCGTGGAGTTTAACTTTTATTCATATTTGTATTGAATTAAGTATGGGTTCTATTGATTCAAAAATCTTTAATTTTATCTTTAAATCTGAATCAACTTTTGAAAATGGATTCGTTAAACCTCAGTCGACTAAAAAAAAGAAATTTTTTACCAAATTGATTGGCTCAATTACAGCACCCTGTGCTTTATTTACTAATGCATTTGCATCTTTTAGTTTACCTCCTGAAATGCAAGAATCTTCTCCTTTAGTTCCAGCTTTACAATCCAATTGGTTAATGATGCATGTGACTGTTATGATTTTAAGTTACGCTGCATTAATTTTAGGATCTTTATTATCGATTGGATTTCTTGTAATAACAGGAGGAAAAGAAATTTCATTGGTTTCGAATCAAAACCCTTCTTTTTCTGAAAATAAAACTCAAGATTCTATAATGTTAAAAGAAACTCAGACTTCTTCAATCTCAGAAAACCAATTAGCCCTTAGTTTTGCTTTAGATAATTTAAGTTATAGAATTTTAGGAATTGGATTTCCACTTCTAACAATCGGAATTTTATCAGGAGCAGTGTGGGCCAATGAAGCATGGGGATCATATTGGAGTTGGGATCCAAAAGAGACTTGGGCTCTTTTAACATGGCTTGTCTTTGCAATTTATTTACATACACGATTAACAAAAGGTTGGGAAGGTAAAAAACCTGCTTTAATTGCTTCTCTAGGTTTTATTACTGTATGGATTTGTTATTTAGGTGTTAATTTAATTGGGGAAGGGTTACATAGCTACGGCTGGCTATAATTTATTTTTCTTTTTTTAGCGTTAAACGTTTGTAAAAAGGTCTTTTATGTTTTATAAGACACTTGACATAATTTAGCCTTTCATCAAAAAATTTCATAAAAAAGAAAAAAAATGAAATTATACTGTTCTATAATTGACTTTTAAGTTTATTATAGAACAGTATAATTAAAACTGCGAAATAAAAATTTATAGAAAACTAGGTTTTTTAAGTTTTTAGATTTTAAAAAATAGCAATTGCAAACTTTCATTGTATTTTTTAGCTAAGCTAAACAAATTTTAAACTTAGCAAGGTAAATTTTTTTACCTAGTTTGTTGAATTTTAAAAAGCTAGAGAAAAAAAGTTAAAAAATATAAATTATAGGACTGATTGAGTCGTTTGACCTCTAAAGGTTCCATTTAATGGATATGTATTTTAAAGTTGCATTATAAAAACAACTCTAAATTTTCTATTTTTATATTTGACATAGATCAAATGAAGAGCTAATGATTTTTTCTACGAAACTTATTTTGCAAAGCTAAAAAGTTGAGATGCAAAAAAAGCTAGAGAAAAAATTTTCTCTTTATTATTATAAGCGCGCGCGCGCTTTTTGTTGGGTAGATCTTTATTTATTTAGAAAGTTCTTAAATTCAACAAATAAAAAAATCAGGGAATTAATATGACATCAATTCTTCAACTTGCATTATTTGCTTTAATTCTTGTATCATTTGCTTTAGTTGTAGGTGTTCCTGTAGTTTTTGCTTCACCAAACGGTTGGTCTGAAAACAAAAAAATTGTTTTCTCAGCTCTTTCTGTATGGTTATTATTAGTATTTACTGTAGGTGTATTTAACTCTTTTGTAGTGTAAATATTTATAAACTGTATCTATTTTGACTTTATTCATTATATGACTAAAAAAAATAGATACAGTCGTCAACTTAGCAAAACTAACGAATCTTATTTAATAAAATTTGATAAAATCACTCTAATCTTATTAAAGTGATTTTATCAAATTTTATTAAATTATGAGTTTTTATATTATAAAAATCTAAATTTTATGAAATAAACTATAAGCTTTTTATCTTAACTAAGGACCTCTAAAAACTTCACTTCCCTTTTTTAAAAAATCTAAAAAGGATAAACAGAGAGTCAAGTTTAGTTTCTAATTTTTAAATTTGAAAAGCTGCTTTCATTTATTAAGTGAATTTAAAATGTAAGAAAGTCTCTATATTTTAGAGTCAGCTTAAAATAGGATTGATTCATTCATTTGACCTTTTTAGGTTCTTCTTTTTAGGGTTTTAATACCCAAGTCCAATTCATTAATCATTTAATAAGCTTTTCTGAATTAAATGATTTTATTCTTACAATTGAGGAAAAAAAAGTGAAATTTGACAGCTCAATTTCTCATATACTCAATCTTTGAAATCTCTCCTTAATTAAAGACTTTAACCTATGGAAGTAAATATTCTTGGACTAATTGCAACAGCATTATTTATCATCATTCCTACTTCTTTCTTATTAATTTTATACGTTAAAACAGCTTCAGCTTCAGCTGACTAAAAAATTTTATCAATTTTTAGATAAATTTTAAAAAAACTAAACTTTGATCTTAGAAGTCTTGAGATTTTTGACTCAAGACTTCTAAGATCAAAGTTTAGTTTTTTAGCATAGGTTCTTTTAGGGCATAAAAAAAAATAATTTTTTAAATTCTATATTGAATCTTTCAATAAAAAAAAGCAGTTAGAAATCTTCAACTTAGCTTTGCTAAGTGAATTTTAATGTGTAAATACTTTTTAAGTTATTTTAACAATTTTTTTTTTCAATTCGAAATCCTTTCTTTTTCAAATTTGACTTTTCTAATCTCTTCTTTTCTAGAAGATTAAAGAAGAGCATTATAGAATAGAAGTTTAAGAATATAAACAAATTTAGATTCGATAATTTATAGATATAAAAAAAACTCAAATAAAAATTATTTTAAACTTAGCTTTTAAAATTAGTCAACATAACGAATTAAGTTATAAGTAAAAAAAAAGTTTGCTCTTCAGGAGAAATTTTAAACTAATTTTGTTAAGTTTATTTACTTTCATACATAAAAGTTAGCGACATTAATCTTATTTTGAAATCTTAGAGTTCGAAACTTTAAAAAAAACTTAGCAAAGCTTAATTTGTTTTCTAAGCTAAGGTAATAAGTTTAGACCTTAAGTGAATAATTCGAATTTGGAGCTTTAGCTTTTTGTGAATATTAAAAAAATATACGAGAAAAAAAATTTATTATGGCAAAAAAAAGTATGATTCAACGTGAACTTAAACGTCAACGTTTAGTTATGAAATACGCCCAAAAAAGAGCAGAACTTAAACAACAAATTTTAGATACTTCGATCTTAAAAGAAAAATTAATCCTTCATAGAAAATTACAAAACCTTCCAAAAAATAGTTCAAGTGTTAGATTACACAACCGTTGTATGATTACTGGAAGACCAAAAGGATACTTTAGAGATTTTGGATTATCACGTCATGTTTTACGTGAAATGGCACACGAAGGGTTATTACCAGGTGTCACAAAAGCAAGTTGGTAATATCTTTTGTTTTTTTTTATAATTTTTTAGTTCTTTAACAAATGAAATTTTTTTATTTTAGTTTTTAAAAAAATTTCAAAAATCTGATATGTTTTTATTGGTCCAACCTCAATTTATTCTAATAATTATTAGATCAATTCTCAAATGCCACGTCGCCCTAGAAATCAAAAACGTACTCTTTTACCAGATCCAATTTATAATAATGTGTCAGTACACATGCTAATTAACCGTGTTTTAAAAAGCGGTAAAAAAACAGTAGCTTATAGACTTGTTTATCAAGCATTTAAAGAAATTGAAGCAACGACAGGAAAAAACCCAGTAGGAGTTTTTGAGACAGCTCTTGAAAATGTAACACCAAAAGTTAAAGTAAAACCTCGTCGTCGTGGGGGTGCAATTCAATTAGTTCCAAGATTATTACGTCCATCCGATCAACCTAAAGTTGCAGCTTTCCGTTGGATTTTAGAAGCTTGTGATAAACGAGCAGGTCAAGGAATGGTAAATAAATTAAAAAATGAAATTATTGATGCTTATAAAAACCAAGGTTTAGCCACACGAAAAAGAGAAGAATACCATAAACTTGCAGTTACAAACGCAATGTACGCTAGAAAACCACAAAATATTATTAATGCAATCAGTCAAGCTGGTGATTAAATTTATATTTGAAAGATCTAAAAAATTTTTTAGATTTCTTTATTAAGCAACTGTCTTGAATTTATGAGTTCCAGGCAGTTGCTTATATCAACAATTTTTTGAGATCTTATTTCTAAATTTGAATCATTCAAAATTATTTATTTATTTTTGGAATCGAATTGAATTCTATTTTTTAAATAAAAAGTGAATTTTAGAATTGACAGATTTATTTATTGATGTTAAATTGAGATATATTTGATCAAATTATCTTAAATTTAATATATTTTTTCTTATCTCTTCTTTCTTCAATAAAGAAGTAGGAGTTTTAACGTTTTGTTCTGATAGATTTTTTAAATTTTGTTTAAACAAAATTTATCAATATTTAATCTAAAAATTTTATAAATAATTCAATTTCTTAATAAGCTTTTGCTAATCATAAAAAACTTTTAGATTTTTTATTTGAAAGTAAAACTTTAGTATTTTGCATCCATTTATTCAATTATTCATCGAATTTACTTACTATTTATGAGTTTACAAGTTTCAATTTTAACTCCAGAACGTCCTTTTTGGAATGGTGAAGCTGAAGAAATTATTTTACCTACTGAAACAGGTGAAATGGGAGTTTTAAAAAACCACGCTCCAATCATTACAGGTTTAGACGTAGGAGCAATGCTTATCCGTACAAAACAAGAATGGAATTCATACGCTATTATGGGTGGATTTGCATTAGTAAAACAAAACCAAGTAACAATCCTTGCAAACGAAGCTCAATATTCAGTTAATATTGATGCTGATGAAGCTCAAGCTGCTTTTGAAAAAGCTAAAGCAAACTTAGAAACAGCTCAAGGAGTTAAAGAAAAAGTTGAAGCAAACTTTGCATACAAACGCGCTAAAGCACGTTACCAAGTTGTTAAAGTTGTTAGAAAATAAAAAAAAAAAATAAGCAAATGAAAGAGCTTAGAAGGATCTAAGCTCTTTCATTTAAATCAAATAACCCGAGGGTCCAATAACACGATTTCTTTAAAAGAATCAATTTAAAATGGCGGGAAAGCTTGATATTTTTAGAATGTCCCAGTCTTGATCATATCAATTTGTGTAAATTGATATTCAAATAAAAATGAATTTTTCATTTGCAAAATTTTTTTTTTAGTAAAAAAATATAAAAATTGAATCTTTCTAAAGTTTTTAGCCAAGTTAAAAACTTTAGAAAGATTCAATTTTCTTTTTTATAATTTGACGTTTCATCTAAGTTGATGAATAAAGAAAAACAAAGATATTTGAAGAAAAGTTTTTACTTTTTTAATAGTATTGCTTTCTAATAAAAAACAAAAAACTTTTCTTCAAATAGCGACTATGGAAGTGAGAAAACTCCTAATTTCAAAATAATTTCTTTTTGAAAGAATTTGAAAAGGGTCTAAGTTTATTAAGAACATTGATATATCTAAAATTTTATATCATTTAAACCTATTTCAATCTTTCGAATCAATTACAAAAATATCTAAAGAGTTTGGAGATCTTTTATAAACAGTTTGAGGATTTTTGTTTTATAAATTTTAGAGTTTAATCCTTTTAGAATTTAAAATAAAAAATCAAACTTTTTTAACTTATTTAAATTTTTTTTATGGTTGAACCTTTATTATCAGGTATCGTATTAGGTCTTATTGGAGTAACAATCCCTGGTTTATTTGTAACAGCGTACTTACAATACCGTCGTGGAGATTTAGCATCATTCTAATTCATTCAAGAAAATTTTTTAGCTTTTCTAAAAAAACTGAATGAATCTGCATTCTAAATATTAGAAAATTAAAACTTTTTTCAAAAAAAAAGATTTAAACTTAGCTTAGGAATCTCACAAAAGTTTTCGAGATTCCTAAGCTAAGTTTTACCAATAACTATGAATTCGTTTTATCTTTTTTTAATTTGAATTGGATTGAGATGAATTCTTTCCTAAAATATTTTTTCAATTTTTGAATCTTTCAAACTTTTTTAACAGGATTAAAAAACGAATTTATCCTTTTTTTTAAAGGAACAACTTTTTAGAAGCGTTTTGCTTTCAATAATTTTTTAACTTATAAATTGATTCATAAGTTAAGAACTTATATAAAAAATGGAACCTAATTTTAACTTTACACTAGTTTTTTAATTTTTAAACTTAGATTTCTAGCTAAGTTAAAAAATTTCTTTGTTTCATCTCTCTGGTACCTAAAGGTAATTTCTTTTCAACTTTGTTGAAAAGAGCTTTGCTCTTTAGCGAGGGATACTAAGTTTTTTAGCTCTGCTAAAAAACTTATAACTTTAGCTTTCGTCAAGTGAAAGTTGTCACAGAGCAATACAAAAGGTTCAGAAGAAGCCAAAAGACTTAATTTTTATAAGAGCAATTATAAAAATTGTTCTTAAATTTTTAGTGATTTACCTTAGCTAAATAAGTTTAAATAAAATTTAAAAATCATAAACGGCTTTCTTATTTTTATTATATTATGGGTCAAAAAGTACACCCTATAGGGTTTCGCTTAGGTTTAACAGAACCGCATAAATCTCAATGGTTTGCTAGATTTAGTAAGTATAAATATTCTCAAAGTGTTTTAGAGGATCATATGCTTCGTCAAACTTTAAAAACAACATTAAATGATTTATTTTTAAAACCATTATCTTCAGGTTCAGGTCGTAAAGATTTAGGTGCAAAAATGCCTGTGATTAATAATATCACAATTGAACGTAAATTTATCCCTTATCAAGTCATTATTTCAATTCATGCACAAGATTGTCACTTATTTAAAAAAAGAATTAATAACTTAAAAGTGAACCGTGAATTAATTGCGAAAATGTTAAAAGTTCGTGCTTTCCGCTTTGATCTTCGAAACAAAATTAATAACTTAAAAGTGGTTTCTAATAAAACTCAAGAGGCAGTTTTCCAAAATCAACAATTAGATATTAAAGAAAAACGATTAAAGAAAAGACAACAAATTAATTTCATTTATCGTCAAAGAATTGCTAAAGATTTTGTAATTACAAAAAAAGGAAATACAATTCTTCAAAAACTTAATTTAAGAAAAAAAACAAAGAAAAAAATCTATTTACCTGCAAAATACAAAACTTTCCAAACTCAAGGACAAACAGAAGGTCTTGGTTTACTTGCTCTTAAAAAAGCACATGCTTTAAAAAAACAAAAAAAAACTTGGTTCCAAACTTTCCCTAATCAAACTTTTAGTTTTGGGATTGCGGGAACAAAAGTTTTAAAACTTCAAATCAAAAATAAAACTTATTTCTTTAAAAATAATAAATATTTTAAAAACCAATCTCAAACGACACAAAAAAAATATTTCATTTTAAAGAAAAACTTCAAAACTTCTTCTAAAAAAGGGGGTTTCACTCAAACTAAAAAAAGTTTATTAAATGACCCAATGTTCCGTAAATCTAAACAAATGTTCCAATTCCGTTTATTTGGAAACCAACAGAAAACTATCAAAACTAAAAATTCTTTTGGATTCCGTATGAAAAAGAAATTTGTTAAAATTTACTTAAACAAAGTTAGTCTTAAATTTATGACTGAACTTAAAGAAAACTACCAAGATTGGTATAACGAAATGGTGAAAAATAAAAATGTATCACCTTTTGCTTTCTTAAAAAAATGGCGTTTCGCTCAATCACCTGTTTTCTTTAGTTTATTAAATACTTTAAAAACTATTAGTCAGAAAAAACAATTTAGTTTAAAACAAGAAGATTTTGTTAGTATTGCTAACTTATTACAAAAAATTCAACATTACTTTGTACCGTTAAAAAAAGTAGTGAGTACTTTAAAGAAAAAAATCAGATTTAAATTCTTAGCACTAAGAAAAGAATTTATGACATTTGGTTCAATTTCTAAAGTGAATCGTTTTGCATTCTACCAAGTTTTATATTACTTCAATTATCTTAACAAATTTGTTAATGAATTAACAAAAATTTATAATCGTCAATTAGCTATTTATAAATTCGATATGGATAATAATATTAACAATGGCGAAGCTATTTTAGATTCATTCTCACCTTTCTTTAAAACTAGCAAACAACGTCTAGAAAATCATTTTGGAGATTCAATTTTAAAATCTAAAAAATTAACTTCAAAATCTTCTTTCCAAAATCAATCTGATGACCGTTATGTAGATGTTGCTGATGGAAATGTTGTTTCGAAAATTCAAAAAAATGTTCCTTCAAAAATTGCAATTACACGTTTAACTCGAAGAATGAAAATGGTTGAATATATTAAAGATATTATTACAAAACACCGTACAAAAAATCTTTACCACTATCTTCCAATTATTGCTGAAGCACGTCGAAAAATGCGTCAAAACAATATGTTTATTAAGCAAAACTCTAAAAAATTCTTCGGTTCACAAGTTCATTCTTTAGTGAAAGCTAACAAAGAAGGTACAACAAACGAAGATCTTAAAAACAAATTAACTCCACAAGTTGATCAAGTTTTAAGAAAAACTTTTAACTTCAAAGTAAAAGAAACAGAAGAAACTGCTTACTTATTAAAATTAAAATCAATTTTACAAGAACAACAACGATTAAGAAAAACAATTGAGTTTAAATCAAAAGTTCGACTAAACTTCTTTAATATCGATAAGAAAACAATGGATACGAAAGCTTCAGTTGTTGCTGAAAATATTGTTTCAAGTTTAGAAAAACGTCAAGCTTTCCGTACAGCTATCAAAAACGCTCAAAAATCTGTTATGAAAGCTAAAGGGAACATTAAAGGTATTAAAATTCAAGTGGCTGGTCGTTTAAATGGTGCAGAAATGGCTCGTACTGAATGGGTAAAAGCAGGTCGTGTTCCATTACAAAGTATTAGTTCAAATATTGACTATTCATACCGTACAGCAAATACAATTTATGGTATTATTGGTGTTAAAGTTTGGATTTTCAAAGGTTACAAAAAAATTGTAGGTTATAAAAAAGTTCAAAAATAAAAAATTGAGATAATTTTTTAAACCTTATATTTATTTAGCTTCAAAAGTTAGCTTAGAAACTAAAAAAGTTTCTAAGCTAACTTTTGAAGCTAAATAAAATAATGGAGCAAACAGAGAAAAATAAAAAAAACTCTTAAAAACTTTTTTGAATCAACTTTTTAGCTTAGAACTTTATTAATTTTTTTTTTATAAAAATTAAGAGGTAGGTCTTAATCTCTTAAAAATTTGTCTTTTTTTCTTTCTATATTCTTTTACAAGATTCAATATCTTTAAAATTTTTCTTTGAGTTCTTAAAATTTTAGAGGTTTCTTGTTTTAGTGACTTTCAATCTTAGTGTCTCGATTTTAAATTAGCAAAAATATGTAGTTTTATATTTACCCTTTTCTTAATAAATTCATATAATTTTTTCGTTTAAAAAATTAAGAAAATGTTATCCCCTTAAAAGATTATTCTTGTCTTTTTAGCTAAGCTAAAAAGACAAGAATTTTATAAAAAAATCATTTGGTTTTCAAATTTTAAAATATGAAATATTTGAAAGAAAATAATTTATATAACCCCAAGTTCCAATTTGGGATATTTGGTCTTCAAAACGGAAATTTTAAAAGTAACAAACCTAAGGGTCGTTTAAGTGCATTATTTTGTAAACATGGCGATTCTAAAAGTTTTTCTTTTTACAATTCCAACAACTTTAAAACGCATTCAAAAAAATTAAAAAATTTTCATTTAAACGCTTTAAAAGTAGATAATCAAACTGGGAATTTTTTGAATAGATTTTCATATTCAAAAATTTCAAAATTTTCTGAAAATCCATCTTTCCCTCCAACTTATTGGAATCAATGTTTTGATAAAAGTCGTTTAAAAAATTTTATTTTATGGTTTGTTTTACACTATGGTGAACAAAAAACATTAGAATTAGTTGAAGAACTCAAAACTTTAGGATTTAAATATGCAACAAAGGCTGGGATTTCTTTAGGAATCGATGATTTAAAAATCCCACCTAAAAAAGCTGATTTAATTTTTGAAGGAGAAAAAATTACTTTATTAACAACGAAACAATATAAGCGCGGTGAGATTACAGGGGTAGAACGTTTTCAACGATTAATTGATACTTGGCATCGAACAAGTGAAAATCTAAAACAAGAAGTTATTCATTATTTTGAAAGTACGGATACTTTAAATCCTGTTTATATGATGGCTTTTTCTGGAGCTCGTGGTAATATTTCGCAAGTTCGACAATTAGTTGGAATGCGAGGGTTAATGTCAAACCCCCAAGGTCAAATTATTGATTATCCAATTCGAAGTAATTTCCGTGAAGGTTTAACATTAACTGAATATATTATTTCAAGTTATGGAGCTCGCAAAGGTATTGTAGATACTGCTCTTCGAACAGCCAATGCAGGATATTTAACTCGTCGACTTGTAGACGTGGCTCAACATGTTATTATTTCAAACTTTGATTGTAAAACAAATGCTGGTATTTTTTTAACCGATATGAAAGAAGGAAATAAAATCCTTTATTCTTTGCAAAATCGCTTAGTTGGTCGAGTATTAGCTGAAAATCTTCAAATTTCGGATACGAAATCAGGTTTAAAACCTTCAATAAATACAATTGGTGAAAGAAGTTTTCATATGAAAAGAGATAAATCTCTCTTCACACCAATTCAAATTTTAAAAAAAAATACAGAAATTTCTTTAGATTTATCTTTTGATATTTCAAAACGCTATAAAAAAGTATTTGTTCGTTCAGTTTTAACTTGTAAAAATCAAAAACTCGTTTGTCAATTATGTTATGGTTGGAGTTTAGCTCAAGGAAATTTAGTTTCAATCGGAGAAGCTGTCGGAATTATTGCAGCTCAATCGATTGGTGAACCCGGAACTCAATTAACAATGCGAACATTCCACACAGGAGGTGTTTTTTCTGGGGGAGTGACGGATCAAATTAAAGCTCCATTTGATGGTTTAATTGAATATGGAAGCCCAATTCCGGGTAAATTAATTCGAACTCCTGAAGGTCAAATTTCATTTTTAACGACAAATGAAGGGTTCTTTGTGATTCGACCTTTTGATGAATCAAAACAAAAAAATACTCCACTGAAAAAATATAAAATTCCAACTTATACCCTTCTTTTTAAACGAATGGGAGAACGAGTTTTTTCAAATGAAGTGATCGCTCAAATTTCAGCTCTTTCAAAACAAAAAAATGCAACAGATGACGCTGAACTTACAATTAAATCTGAACTTGAAGGTCAACTTTACGGAAAAGGCATTCTTGTTAAATTAACTGATATTGGACCAAAACTTCGAAAAGATGAAGGTTGGAATCAAATTCCTTTTGATCCACTTTTTCAAGCTGCTTATTGGGGGGATTCTTGGATTTTATCTGGTAAAATTTATAAATTACCAGTTCCATCTTCCTTATTTCCAATTGTAGGAGATTTGGTTAATCGAAAAACAGTAATGAATCAAATCAAATGGAAATTCCATAATGAAGGGTTTTTCAATTCTTCTTCTCTAGATTTTTATCCATTATCGACAACTTTAAAAAATTCTCGTTTCACAGAAGACTTTACTTGTTCTGCAAAAAAAAGTCACTTTGGTAATAATTCTTTCATTCAAAAAATTTCTCGAAAAGAGTCGACTTCTTTGAGTCTAAAAACGGGTCTAAGAAGTCATTCAATCAACAAAGACGACATCCCTCAAAAAAAAAACCCTTATCTTAAAAAAGTTCATGAGAATATTGACCCTGATTTAAATGAAAAAAGTCAAAAAGGAATTTTAAATGTTCCGGTTATGAGATATTCTTTATTATCATTCAATCTTCAAAATATTATTTATAAAAAATCTGGCTATTTGATTCAAGTGCCTTCAGGAATAAATCCAACACTTTTTAGCTCAGTAAATAAAAAAAAGGGAACTTTTCAAAAAGTTCTAAAAGTCACTTTAAATAGACAACTTCAATTTACTAAAAATAAAAGTTCATTAGAACTTTATAACAAAACAAAAAACTCTTTAAAAAGAATCCGACAAAATTTACAGTTAAAACAAGTACAAAACTTTCTTTGTTCGGAAGGGACGTATCAAATTCGCAAAGATAAGTTTAAAAGTAAAGATAACAAAATAGAGAAATTATCACAATCAAAAGTTAGTCTTCATAAGTATCTTTCGGAACAAGATGTTTTATTATTAATTTCTCCATTAAAATCAAAAAATAAAAAATGGAAAAGCTCTTTTGTAAGTGAATCGAAAAAGTTAAGATCAAGTTCTTCAAGACTGTATCTTTCAAATCCCGAATTTACAAATTCATTAAATTCTTTTTTAAATTTATCAAAATCTCCAGCAAATTGGATTCCCACTTTTAAATTTTTTTTAGCCTGGTATCCTTCGAATTTCCAAATTCTAACTCCTGGATTAATTTCTTTAGAAAATGATGTTTCAACCGCTTTCAAAAGTTCATTCTTATCCGTACAAACAAATCAAAATGTAAGTCATGGATTTTTACCAACTCAAAATCCAAGATTTTTTATTTTTAATAAAAAATATCAAATGCCAAGCGAAACTTATAAATCTTTAGAAGGGAAAAATAAAATTTCAATGATCAAAAATAATAATAAATTCGACTCGAAATTTTATAAAATTCAAACGAATTTTGATCTAAAAATGACACCAAAAGGATTTATTAAAGTTTTATCAATTG
>JACCDO011371741.1_pt1 | contig 26850 bp, 24 predicted proteins | sample 7446101 | NCBI WGS metagenome assembly JACCDO01 (sample SAMN15323440, study PRJNA562643) | freshwater metagenome | isolation source: river surface water | place: USA:Blue River Watershed | collected 2017-08-16 | reverse complement strand
ATTTTGTAGTTCACCGCCGACAACATTCAGCCTTTGACTGATTTTTTCTAGTATAAGGTTTTCTGTATTTCTAGTTTCTTGATGAAGTTGATTTCGCACGAGTACAAGTTCACCGACTAAGTTCATGAGGTTATCAAGGAGGTTGACATGAACTCTCACCGTCTCATTTTGTTGATCTTCCCCGTGCCCTGACGGCGCTGCCGAAGCTGGTTTTGTCGGTGAAACAGTATTGGGAGTGACGGGAGCTTTCTGCAGTGTCGGACTCGTTGGTGTGGCCGCTGCTTGAGGCGCTGGTGCTGCCTGAGGTGTGGGTGCCGGCGGGGTAGGCTGCGGCGGTTGTGCAGCGACAGGTTGAGGTTGGGCAGGAGTCGCTGCTATGGTTGGAGTTTCGGTGTTGACGTGAATCGCTGGGGGCGTAACTGTAGAATTAGTAGGCTGGGCGGAAGTCGCTGGCGCATGATTTGCGGCGATGAGTGCATTAAGGCCATCAATGGCTTTTTTGACTTCAGCTTCTAATTGCGGCTCAGTCTTCGTGGATTTAATTTCCTTAAAAATCTTACTAATAATATCAAGGGCGTAAAATAAAGCATCGACCATGTGCGGCAGCACAGATTTTTTACCGCTTTTAAATTGATCGAGCCACTCTTCTACTCCGTGTGTTAATTGGCCAATGAGTTTAAAGCCAAATAACTGCGATGAGCCTTTGATTGTGTGCACATCGCGCGCAAAAGAGCGCACCATGTCAATATCGAAACCTTGTTTTTCAGCTTTACCTAAAGTTTGTCCGAGCCTATCGATCATCTCTTCACATTCGCTGAGATACTCAGCAAGAACATCATCTTTTATCGACTGCATGGTGGTACCTATGGGACGTCAGGGGGGATTATGATTGTTGAATTACGGTTTCCAATATCATAGCATGAGTCAATTAAAATTGGTTAGTCATCGGGATAACTATCAAGTTTATTTAGGATATAATCTTGATTTTTTTTTTCATTTAAAAGAGACCCCAGCCTTCCGCCATTTCGACCATGGGTGCAGGCTCCGGCTCTTTGGGGGGAGTTATGGAGATGACTTGAGCCTCTTTGGGCGGTTCAGGTGCTGGTGATCCACTTTCTTGAACTGGGACCAGGGGTGGAGCTTGAGTTTCCTTAGGGAGTGGAGCGCCCACCGTCGTTAAAACTTCTTTGATGTCGACCACAGTCGCTGATTCCCCCCCTATAAAAGTGGTTCCTAATATTCCGGGGCGATCTCTAATTTGCTGATCAACATCTGTATCGGTGGAAGCAATATCAACAATTGCATTTACGATAAGCCCAAAGAATCGGTCTCCAATTTTTGTTACGACCACTTGTGTTTTTAAGTCATTCAGATTTTTACCTGCACCGAAGTTAAGAGCTAAACTTAAATCATACACGGGCATCAGCTGCTCGCGGTAGATGACGACCTTTTGGAAGCCGCTATACTTGATCTCTTCTGAATTAATGTCTTCAATTCGGTAGACTTCGCTAAGGGGAACCGTATATAAACCGTCGCGAGCGAGCGAGACAACTAAATATTCATTTAAAGTAATTTTCGCTGCTTGTGAGTCGTTTATGGCTTGATCTTCTAAGCTCCCTGTATCTAGTTTAGCAAGCTCTGCAAGTCCTCCCATATCCAAGATCAGCCCAACCGAACCATCGCCTAAGAAAGTAGCACCACCATAGGCTTTTAAGGGCACAAGGTGCTGCCCAATTGGTTTAACAACGACATCTTCACCGTCGAGAATCGCATCGACGATTAAGCCATAGGTGGTTCCTTCGAATTGAGTGACGACGATATTAAGTTCCTCAGCAGGTTGTTCAAGTTTAGGGAATTTAAGGATTTCCCTTAAATTAACCAGTGGGATAATTTCACCTTCAGTCCTTAAGACCCTGCCTCCTTCTAAAGTCACAATACTTTTAGCTTGAATATTACTATCACGGCATAAAAGTCTCACAATGTTATCTTGGGGAACCGCGAACGTCTGGTTATGAACCGAAATAAGTAGGGAGTTAATGATGAGTACAGTTTTAGGAATCGGAATATGTAACGTAAACTTGGTGCCTTTGCCTACTTCGGTAGAAATATCAATGCGCCCTGATAAACGCTCAATGGAATTTCTTACCATGTCCATGCCGACGCCACGCCCCGATACCTCTGATACAGACTGTGCTGTGCTAAACCCAGACTCAAAAATTTGCGCATAGATCTTCGATGGTGGCATGACGGCCAAAGCATCGGGAGTTGCTAGGCCATTTTCAAGAATCTTTTTCTTGATACGATCGATATCGAGCCCTTTGCCGTCATCTCCCACCTCGACAATGACTTCTTCACGTTCTTCGCGGCAGTTAATAAATATTTGGCCTGTTTTAGATTTACCACTCGCTTTGCGTGCATCGGGAGACTCGATCCCATGATCCGCGCTGTTTCTGATAAGGTGAATGATCGAGTCACTTAGTGCTTTACTGATAGAGGTGTCGACCCTAAGTTCTTCGCCCTTGATTGCGAGTGAGAGCTCCTTATTCAAAGCTTTCGATAAGTCGCGAATGGTCCGAGGAATAGGGCGGAACGTTTGTGAAAGCGGTGATTTTCTAAGGTCGACGATCTTATTCTGGACTGACCCATTTATTTTATGCATCTCTTCGAGCAATTCGCTTAAGAGTCCTACGTCTTTGTTACCTGGGAATGATTTTTCTATCGACCTAACGATCTTATTGACCATGTTACGAATGACTGTAATTTCACCGCTAAGCTCCATAAGGCGGTCAAATTCAGTGGATGGGACACGAATATCTTCCCTAGCAGTCGATGGAGGAGCTGCTTTACTCTTTTCTTTGTTATCAGTCTGAGCTTGTTGCACCGCTTGAGATTTGGCACCAACTGAACTTTGTTCGATATTTTTTATCAGAGACTCGATATCATAGTTCTTGCCATCTCTCTGTTCCTGGGATTTAACGATATTTTTCAGTACGTCACAGCCAGAAAGCATAGCAGAAATAGCATCAGGAGTAACCATGACACTGCCGCTTTTAAAGCGTGAGAGAAAGTCTTCAAATTTATGACCGAATTTGTAAATGGTATTATCTTCAAGAACACCACTCGATCCTTTGACGGTGTGGATTAATCTAAAGATCGTATTAATCGTATTAGGATCGTTAGGTGCTTGTTCAAGCGAGAGGACCAGTGGTTCTAAATCTTCAAGAAGACTTCCTGCCTCCTGAAAGAATGTTGATTCTAAAGCTTGGCGTTCGCCGATTTGTGCTATCCGAGACGCCACTTCTTTGGTGATGAGTTTTTTTAGAGTGTCAACTGATGCAGGCTTATCGATAAATGCGGCTATTTTTAGTTCAAGGGCTTTGAGTGCGAGGTCTTTGGTTATATTTCCCGACAGTATTACAAAGGGAATATCGCGGTATTTTTCGAGGACAGCTTGCCTTAGTTCAAGTCCTGAGCCGCCAGGCATATTAAGGTCAGCAATGATTAAAACAGTATCACTATGGTGGTTAGGTAGGAGTTTTAAGGCATCGGGCATACCTGTGGCAGTGATACAGGTGTATCCTAGGTTAACAATTTGTTCTGAGATGATTTCACGAATTTCTGGTTCATCATCGACGAATAAGATTTTAAATTGTTTGAGGTTCTCAACCATGAAAGTCTCCCCTAGCAAAATTCAACTAGGAGAGCTATCGGAGAAATTCTCACGAACTAAAGATTATATTGCCTTTGGCCTTTTAGATAAACCGACATATTTTCCGATATTGACTCGGAATAATAGAGCTTTAAGAGCCTATCGCAGGGGTGCTCATGGGGAGTAGAATCGGATTTTATTGCCACAAATGAAGCATCCTTACCGACAGCAAAAGACCCAAGATGATCACCCATAGCTAGTGCTTTTGCATTCCCGAGCGTTGCAAGATAAAGCAGGTAGGCTGGCGAGATACTCGAACCTTGGAGTTTTTGAACTTTATAAGCTTCACCTAGAGTTGAAAGCATTGACAGTGAGGTGCCAGCTCCCACGTCTGTTGCGATCGCGGGGGTATGTCCTTGGTCAAGGTAAGATGATAAAGGAAAGAGTCCGCTACCAAGAAAAGAATTCGATGTGGGGCAGTGGACGATTTTAGCACCCTTCGTATTTAACCGTTCAATCTCACTTTTTGATGCATAGATACCGTGTCCTAGTAGCGTTTTCGTGCTCACGAGATCAAACATTTCATAAACACTCAGGTAATCGGTGTGCTTGGGGTAAAGAGCTAATACTTCGGCGCATTCCTCGCGGGTTTCGGCGAAATGAGTTTGGATGTAGACATCGGGAAATTCCTTATAGAGGCTTTGTAAACCGCCTAACAGCTTAGGGCTACAGCTTAAAGCGAATCTAGGAGTAATGGCGTAGAATAAACGGTTTTCAAATCCATGCCATTTAGTGATTAAAGTTTTCGATTCTCTTAAATCCACATCGGGGGGGATCAGCAGACCTGGGGGCGCGTTTTGATCCATGCTTACTTTGCCTATCACCGCCGTAATGGTACTCTTCGCAGCTGCGCTAAAAAGGAGGTCTGTAGCGATAGGGTGTGAGCTAGAATAAATAGCGGCTGCAATGGTGCCGTGACGGATGAGTTGATTGATAAAAATACCAGCCTTTAATTCAGCAAATTCTTTTTTGGCATATTGGCCCTCTTCAGGGAACGTATGCTGAGAGAGCCAGTCAAGAAGCCCGCGGGCGCATCGCCCGATCATGTCAAGCTGAGGAAAATGGACGTGGGCATCGATAAACCCAGGGACGATAATCTCACCTGTTAAGTCAATTATTTGTCCTTCATACTTCATCTCAGAATGTGGGCCAAAAAAAATTATCTTCCCATTTTTATCGGTAACTAAGGCACCATCCTTTATAACATCGAGCGCATGCTCGCTCACGTTGTAAGGACCTGGATCTTTGGGGGTGTGCCAGAATTCACCGCGATAAATTATATGGTCTTGCATAGGCCGCATCCTAAGTTGATTTTCATGGCATCATAGTTGGTAAAGCCGGAACTGATCCACTTAATTTCAGAAGGCTGGGGAGTTGCGGGGAGTTCGAACAACCGGTGGGGGGCTTCCCTAGGTCAACCCTTGCCTAAATGTGATAACATACTAAAAAATAATGGTTATCTGAGGATTATCTGAAATGAAGTGGGTCAGCTCATAATAAATCATTTGTCGGATTGACACTGCTGGGTTGATGACATAATTAATGCGTTATGAAGTTTGACCTTTTTCATTCTATTGGCCGTATTGATACCCTTAGCCCGAGGCTTTCGGATCGGCAGGTATTTACCCATTTTTTGGGGCAAGCCAAAGCCGCTGAGGATTTTGGCTTTAATTTAGTATGGGTAGCAGAGTCCCACTTTTCCAGCGAAGTACAAAAGAAAAACCCCCACCCCGTGATTCCCCATTACCAGGGGGAGGTGGGGTTGAATGCGGATGGGTTTCAGCTCGCTCACACCCTTTTTGCCCAAACCAAGAAGATCGGGTTTGGTACTGCAATCTTAAATATTGTTGGTGGTAATGGTGGGCCTATTGCTGCAGCAGATCGGGTACGTACCTTGTCTTGGCTAAATTCCCTAAGCGACTGTCCTAGACCACTGCATATTGGGTTTGCCTCCGGGCGCTTTCCGTATATTAATCGTCCATTTGGGATAGTCCCCCGAGATAAAGTTGAGGAACTGCTTTGGGGCGAGATGCAAAGGCTGATCTTACGAGAAGCTTCTGAAATTTTTATTCGCCTTGTGCGCGGAGAGACTCTTAGTCGTCTGGATCTCGCGCCTATAACGATTGGAGCGGATTCGTTTACGAATGAAGAGGCGTTCCTTAAAGCGCGCGAGGCTGTCGCAAAACTTAACTCGGACCTTCTCGTACCTGATGGGATTGTCTATAAACCGCGCTGGGAATTCGAGCCCCTAAAGCTAGTGCCCGAGCCTGATCATAAAGAAGTGTTGCCTCGACTGGTTTTAGGCAGTGCTGATAAGCGCACCATGGATCACGTGTTCTCCATACATGACTGTGACTTATTTAACCTGTCGTTTACTCCGCCAGATGCTATCAATCAAACCCATAGGGACATGGAAAGTCGCTGCCAAATATATCATAGGCAGTGGCATAGGGAGCGCATGCCGCGCACAGTTCTTATTTTTATCGATCAGGATGGGAAGAAAGCACAGGCGAAGGCCCATGATGCATTTGATACCTATATCGAAGCGATGCGTGGCACGGTTGCGACACCACCTAAGGATTTACTTTTAGCGCGAGCACTGATCGGTACTCCTGAAGATATTCGTGAGCAGCTATCACCAACCCATAGCAAGGGGTTCCACCCTGATGATCGATTGATGCTGTGGTTTGAGTTTAATCAGTCGTCCCATGACGATATCATTGCAAGCATGAGACTTTTCTCCGAGAAAGTTATGCCATATTTTTCCAGTAGGGATCCTAAGTGAAGTTAGATATTCCCCAGCTTCTTGATATTAGGAGTCCTCACTTTGCCTTGGCTCGTCAGGGTGTGGCAGAGGTTGTTGTTACGGGGGCAAGTTATTTTAAAGTCCAGCATGGTGATACCGAAGGGGACGATGCGGGGCTTTGGGTTGTAGCGCGTTCACTTTTAAAGCCATGGCAGTTTTTAGCGGGTGCACAGGAAGTAATGGGCGAAGAATCCTATTGGGCGCTTGGTTTGGCCTCACATTCAGGGCAGGCAGAACATAGAGAGCACCTGGCGAGATTTGCGCAGGATATAGGGATTTCCGCAGATCAGCTTATTTGCCCCCGCAGCTATCCCATGGATAGTTTAGAGGCGTTTAAACTTCAGTCGCAGAAAGAACCCCCGTCTCGGCTCTATCACCCCTGTGCTGGCAAACACCTTGGTGCTTTAGCCTTAGCAAAAGCAAAAGGCTGGAGTTTGGACAATTACTGGGATCTTGAGCATCCTTTACAAAAACAACTCACGACCATCATTGGCCAGCAAATCGGCGAAAAGCCGATTTGGATGGCCGATAGTTGCGGGCTTCCTACGATCGCAATGACGGTTAAAGCCCACCTAAAAATTTGGGAGCGTTTTTTATCGAGCCAAGAAGCTACTTACAAAAGGGTCAAAGACCTTTGGCTTAAGAATTTCTTACTCGTTGGTGGGGTAGGCCGTTTAGAGTCAGATATTATGGAGTTTGGAAGCGGTCGTCTCATCGCGAAAGAAGGTGCAGACGGGCTACTAGTCGTAGGGTCAATTCCTAGGACAGGGGAACCATCAGCGGTCGCATTTATAAAGCTTGCTTCCGGGTATAACTCAACCTATTTAGCATTAGCCTTATGGTCGATGTTAAGCCGTGCTCAAACCTTAACTCCTACATTTAAAGACCTTGCAAGTTATTTAAGATCTCGCCTCGAAAGCTGGGTGCCAAGAGATCAAGAGCTTTTACTTCCACCATTTAAGTGAGTAATCTGTGAAGACATTAGAGTTTGTGGTCCCCGGTGAACAAAGTGGTGAAAGGCTTGATGTTTATTTATCAGGTTTAGGGTTAGAGCTTTCAAGGCGGAAAATTAGAGCGATTATCGATGTCGGTGGTGTCTATGTGAATAAACGTCGCATTAGAATTGCATCGCGACAGGTTATGCGTGGGGATAAAGTCAGAGTCGAGTACAGTGAGGTCGCGTTAAAACAAGCTAAGTCCCGTGCCATTTCTTTTCAGAATCACGATATACTTTTTGAATCGAAAGCTGTGTATGCGATGAATAAGCCTGCTGGCATGCCTGCTCAAGCTACCAAAGACCAGTCTATTATGCATGTGGTTAGCTGCCTTGAATCTTTGCTTAAATCTAATACTCAGAAAAAGCCTATCGGGCTTTCTTTGGTTCATCGTCTTGATAAAGAAACGACAGGGGTGATATTAGTTGCGAAAACTGCCGCTGCGATGACGTTTCTGACAGACGAGTTTCGTCACCGGCGCGTTAAAAAATCTTATTTAGCGGTATGTTATGGCGTGCCTAAGGAACAGGAATTTACTGAAAAGGCCCATTTATCGCCGATTGATAAAAAGACGGGATCAGTAAGAGTGGTTAAGTCAGGTGGAAGAACCGCTGTGACTCATTTTAAGCTGGTTGGTTCGAATCCTAAGCTTAATATCTCGTTAATGTTGTGTAGCCCTGAAACTGGGAGAAGCCACCAGATAAGAGTTCATTTAGAAAAAAATGCGCTTCCGATTGTAGGAGATAAAAGGTACGGGTCGGGTCATCGAGCATCCCTTCCTCCTGAACTAGCAGAATTAGCGTCCCATCACCATTTTTTACATGCTTGGCAACTTACTTTCACACCGGGGCCTGAGGAAAAAATGATAACCGTGGAAGCACCGCTGCCAGATTTAATGCAGAAGTTTATGCAAGGCGCAGGCCTAAGTTTAAGCAAGTAAATTAAAGCGGAAGAATTTAAAAAAACAACCAAGCTCCCCTAGAGCGAGATACTGTAGCAGCTTTGTTTGGGTGTTAATAAGCGGGATTAAATAGATAAGATACCCTCAGTCCAGTTGACAGCTTGAATCCGTCCTTTGGTTTGCCGGCGTGGATCTCGCGACCAAATAAATAAATCAGCAGTCTTAAATTCCCCTTCAAAATGCTCAAGTACTTTGAAATCGTCGTTCGTAATGGTATCCGTTGATTTAATTTCAACAAGTGCCAAAGGCTTTCCGGGTCTCTCAATGATTAAGTCTATTTCGACCTGCGACTTTGTCATGAGATATGAAAATTTGTAGTCAAGGATTTCATATTGGTTTCGACTTTGTAGTTGGCAAAGCACAAACTGCTCAAATAGGTTGCCATAGTAACTGGTCCGTGCGGAAGGGGCTAACGACAGTCGCCAAATAACTTAGCCAAACCTGACCAATCAGGCACTTACACCTGTCCTGTCCAAGTCTTTAAACGTGGCGATAACCTCGAAGTTCCTATTATTAATATCACAGCCGTAACACTTAACCGGTGTAGCATTACAGCCAAAAATTAATAACAAAAACGTTTATATCGTTTTCATCAAAAGCATCCTTAGACTTTTAGTGATTAACGGTTTGATTTACGAATATCTTTGATTTTATTAAAAACCTGGAAAATAACAACACTTCCACAAACAGATAGAGCTAAAGATTGCCAAAACTCGAGCAATCTTTCTGTACGAAGCCAGCCAATTAAACTAAAAAATGCAAAAAGAGCTAAAAATTTGTAGAATTTAAACATTAATAAGGCGTCCTTTCGTATTGGTCACACACAGAAATCGATGTGCACTCTGGAACTAAATCGCACAATTCACTGCATGCAGCAGCACCAACACCAACCCCTACGCTAGCACCAACACCTCCTCCGGCAGCCGCCCCAGCGCCACCAGCCGCACCTCCGCAAACTACGCGACAAATTCTACGAGTCACACATTGCTGCTCTATATGCGATGAGATACACGCCCCTATACCCTTGGTTTCCGAGGCCGACTTTTCAGAAGACCCGCAGCCTGATGTTGATAATAATAATGCTAATATGAAAAATTTATACATTGGAATACCCTCAAGTTGTTAAGGATTGGCTAAATACCATACTAATTTAATTTTGTACACATGAGTCAGTTTGGCGTAGTAGGTCGGTGTTGTTACGACCCTTGCAATCGTCATTGCGAGGATTTAAGCAAGGTAGATCACAAGGACTGTTCAATGACGAAGATTGACGAATTAGAACAAAAAGTTAGAAAAGCAGCACAATATCTAATTAGCTGCAAATCACCAGGGTATAAATCCAGATTTTTGTCTATCTAAACCTGATCTGATCTCACCGGTTTTGGGACTAAAGTCCACAAGCGCTTTTGCGTGTCGTCCTCCAGCTGATGAGGAGATTTTGATGATGCTATCGGCGATTTCTAAGGCATTGCCTTTTAAGTGCTTTTTTATACCTGAAATTAAGTGGAGCAGTTCAAAGTTTTATCACGATCCGATTGCTAATTCTTAGAAGCCTTAGGAGCACCACAGTTAAGCCATTCAGATAATGCGGCTTGCTCTGTGGAAGACACTGCACCGCTCGGTGGCATACTCGCACCCGTGCCGATGGTTTTGCTGAGTATTTGGGCACGCCAAATTTGAATATCATGAGCGGAATCAAAATTGATATCGGCAGGGGCACCGTTGCGCGCTAATTCACTTTTAGCAGACGTATGGCAAAATAAGCAGTAGCGTGCAAAAAAAGCAGCGCCAAAATTATCATAGGCTAAAGGCGTGCCTTTGGGGCAGGTTAGATTGGTTTGGGGCGGTAGCGGCTGAGCAGTTGGCAGTGGTGGAATAGGATTTGTTTCAAAGGGATTTACAGGGTCAGGTTCTTCTGTCCCCCCTCGCCCGCAGCTTAAAAGCAGCGCTATAGATAGTAAAACCAATCTCATGTTTTACTCCTGCGAAAGAGAAAACTTAAGGGCACGTTATTGGGAAACAATAATTTATAGGGGAGACCATTCGCGTCAAAGATACTTGAAAATATGTGAGCAGGAGTGATGGTTACCATGTTTTGCCCGTTTGTAACACCAAACACGGGATCAATGACACTTCCGCGTAGTACGTTATCTGTTGTGCCAAACGTTTTTCCTCCGTTAACATTGCTTCCAAATAGTAGCCATGAGGTGTATGGCCACATGCCCTTACCTCCTTCGCTATTGAGTTTTGGGGACCTACCACCATCACTTATAACTAAAACAATTAAATCAGAAATAATGCCTTTGCTGTTAGCGTAAGTCAGGATGGTGTTGATACCAGTAAATAGGTTTTGAAAGTGGGTTGAGCTAGTACTAAAATGTGAGGCGGTTGTGTTCCACTGGTCAGGCTTGCCACTTCCAAGGGTAACGGCCTGAGTGACCCCTAGAGCCATGAGTTCGACGGCTAATTTGCCATTCGTTGCAAAGTCACTATAGTCTGGAGTTCCCCCAAGTGCAGCATCAGCTTGAGTTATCACAGTCTTAACGTTTTGCTCACGTAAGGCATGACTACTGATATTTTTGGCTTTATTGCCGTCGATGCCAGAGGTGGTAATCCCTGTAAAGAAGCGATTATAACTCGTCTTATGCATGTTAACGAGCGCCTTTTCTCGTGTTGAGGAGAAGCTTTCACTCGTATCGAGGTAGCTTGCGATCGCTTTGTCATCTAAGTAGATGCTGTTGCTACCGTATTCACCAGGGATATAAGGTGCATTCAATGTAATATGCGGTAAGATAGCAAATGGATTTGTCTGTGCAGCATAGACAGAAAGCCAATCTGCAAGCATGGCTTTGTCAGGCGGGATGAAGGTTAAGGCTTTTTCCTCCATAGATGTTTTACTCATTCCGCCAATAAAAATACCATTTATGATGGCGGTGTATGAGCCAAACGTATCAAAAAACTGTTTTACACTTGACCTGTCACTGTGATGGACATGCTGAATCCCTGAGCTAGAGGTTCTAAGGGTAATGCCCGGTTCTTCGGCGACCTCAGTCACGCCAATTTTACTATCGAAAACCATAGCGGGATCCCAGCCGCCACTACAATAAATAGTAAGTATTTTAGGATAGGAATGCCCGGTAGTGCCTAGCACGAAAAAATTAATGATAAAAAGGATTTTTATGAAGTTTTTTTCCACCTTTTCTCCTAATAAACTAGAAACGCGGGGTGAGTCAAAAATCCCGTTAGCATCACTTTCCAAGCTTCTTTCATGTCAGTTCCATCGCTCGTGACGTTAAGGCTTGTCCACAAGGATACCAGCTCTTGCACGTTGGCATGGGACGGAGGAAGCTGTTCTCCGAGGAGAAGGCTCCAGATTTCGATAATTTGTGCTTCCACCACGGCAGAACTTATCGACGTAGGAATACCATCCGGTATGACCTTTAAAACCAAACGGTTAATTCTAGGGACGTCAGATTGGAGTTCATGGTTCACAATCGCTGCTGCTAAGCCTCGGGCGAATTGATTCACCGCGTGAAAATACAGTCCCGAAGGTATCCCTGCCTGGGATTTAAATCCACCGTCTCGTCCTGGGTCAAGTCCATCATCAAGGCTGAGGCTAGCATAAGGAGCTAAAAAACTGCTTAAGGAAGCCCAGTGATGTTTTTTTAGCAGCCTGATGCCTGAACTTTCTTTCAAATGAGTGCCCTTGATTGCAGTTGAAAGGGGGCTATATTTATAGGAGTCACTTAAATAAATGGCACGAGCTGTACTAAGGGGGTGCTCAGGATTTTGTCCTAACCTCTCCGTCGTTTTTGCAACTAAGTTTGAGGGGAGCGCAGACCTTGGCATTCCGAGATTGCTCGATGCAATCGCGATAGCTTGGCATGCTATCAAGCGGGGGTCGGTACCGATAATGGTTGCGGCATCTTCTAAGGTCTTATAGGACTTTCCAGCAAGGTAGCCGTCCTCATTTAATGGGCTGGCCGTATAGGATTTCCAGGTATTTAGAGTGGTGCCGCTGAAAAGTCCCGAGGTTACAAGACTAAATTCCGAGATTTCTTTGTGGCAGCTAGCACACATGGGTTTTTCTAACATAAGTGTATCCATTGAGGAGAGTTCTTCTAAACTTAAACTCGAAAAATCATGAGCCTTTGCACCTTCAAAGTCTGTGCATAGTAACGACTTAAATATGTTTTGTGTACGGTGGTGCTTTTTTAGGTCACCTCTGCGGCTCATATTTGCCATAAACTGCGGTTGACCAAGGATGCCAAGATCAGGGCGGCCATCAGTATAAAGTGCTACTTTATTGCTACTTCCCGTAAATGCTAAGCCTTGAGCTTCTAATCCCCAAAGGCTTAACCCTGTATCACTGGTAATGACGATCGGACTCGAAAGCAAACCTAATGAACTATGGCGCTTTTCTGTCAACCACCTTGAAAAATAACTGATTTCACTGAGAAGAGTGGAGCGTCCAGAGGTCGTTAGAAGAGGGGAGAGGCTGGTTTCTCCTTGCTCACTTAAAATCTCAAGGTCAGGGAAACTCCGCGAATCAAGTAGTAGTCGGCTCGGAAAATCATCAGCAAAGACCTGACTGGCTCTGTGATGTTGTGTGAGGCTGGTTACATAATCGGCGTAGGCTTCAGGAGTATCAGTGATTGTTTTGACATCGTTTGGAGATGGCGGCAGTCCTATGGCATCAAGGTACACGCGCCGGAGTAAGGCCCCGGCAGTGAGGAAACCTGGAGTAGGTTCTTTTTCGATGGGGGGTGGGGTGTCACTAGATTTTTTTGCCGTAGTTTTAGGTTTGTCTTTTGTATTTAAAACACCGTCACCGCCACATCCAGCTATTGTGACCGTGAAGGTAATGGCAATTAAATACAGAATGAATCGCATAGTGAAACTCCTAGAACTAGTTTAACCTTTCGCCCTTCGTGCCGTCACGAGGCAGGATTTATCCAGGAAATTTCTGCCTCGGGAGTATGGCTTCAATCTTAAGGTCAGAAAGGAAGTAAATGAGATTGCAGGTTGTTTTGCTGAAATTGTTCATTAAATTGAACAAAGATAGAGATTTTGATCAATTTAATGAACAAAATAGGCTGTTTGCTAGTTCGTTTTGTTGATAAAAATGAACAAAAAAGAGGTGTTTTGTTTATTATGGTGAACAAAGGAAAAACAAAAGCCATCCTTTTCCCCAAGGTCACGCGTGCTCTTAAGATCACTGGTGAAAATATACGATTGGCACGACGCAGACGACATTGGACTACAGAAAGCCTCGCAGAACGGGCGGGAATTTCCCGTGGCACCTTGGTGGCGATCGAAAAAGGCATGTCAACTGTATCGATGGGACATTATGCATCGGTGTTGTTTGTCCTTGGATTAGCAGAAGATCTTACACGATTAGGAGCAGATGATCCGATGGGACGCCAACTGCAGGACATTGAAACGCTGTCTTGTTCACGGCGGCGTTCCTCATGAAGTTTTATATTTCTGTTTACAACTTTAGAAGTGTCAGTACTAGTAGGTCTTCATCAAAATTTATCAGGCCACCATTTACCGCTGAAATGAATTAACGTAATTAATACTAAGCACTGTATTTGTCGCTACACTTTAATTTGGCAGGAAAGTTCTTGACCCCGCAAACGCGGTGCTTCAGAGTTTTCGGGTGACTTTTTCCCTAAGCTTAAATCGTCCCCGTCTTTCTCGCATAGTAAATAGTCAAACGAAGGTATTTTCGCTTTTGAGTCTTTACGCACAGGCCTTCCTACAATTACATTCTGAATTTCACTTCTAACTGCTAAAGATTCATAAAGTGATTTGGAAACAAAGAGCATCATCGTACCACTGACTTGGCTCCGATCAATTTTGAGGTATTGATCCAGCCTGGTCATGACATGAGGTCTTTGCCAATGTCCTTCTGAGTAACACCAATCACGCGAGAGGTTGAGCATCGGGCATGGGGTGTTATGGGGACAGGGGTAAAGAGGAATATACCCCATTGTGCAGAGCTGATCTCTCAGCTCCATGGCTTCCCGGGAGATATCCTGGGTTGCTGGTTCAAGGATGACAATTCCTGTACGTTCGCTGCTAAATGTTGCGAAAAGCTTTAAGATTTTGCTTCGGGCAGCAGGGTTTCGTTTGAGTTCGTTCCATACATAGCCCAACGAAAACCAGTGATCACCTCCAGTTGATTTTCCTTTAAATTTGCTAAGTTCTAAAGACTCTAACGATAGCTTATGAGTCTTTAAGGGAGCATCTCCCATAAGTAATTTTGCCGCATCTAATAGAGTCCCTGTTACGTCGTATAAGTGGCAGGTCACTTTGCTGAGGTCTTTTATATGACGGATAAAATAATCGTATGCAGCATGGGTTAAAGCTCCACTACCTGATCCAAGGTCATACCATGTCAATGGCGTTTTAAGTCCTTGGAAGTACTCTTTGAGCCGGTAGCGCTCGTTAGCACGTTTGAAGAGGAGCTGCGCGCGTGCGACGTTTACGAGGTGAAAGCCAATAACATAGGAGAGTGTTTCAGGTTTACCAGAAAGCAGGCCTTTAGATAACTGCCCTCGCTCTTTGGTAAAAATTTCCCAGAGGTCAAGTGCCCCCCTGGATTCTTGTTTCATCACAGCGGTAAGAAGTTCGTCCGTCGTAAAGTCACTTCTCTTTGTGGTCGCGCCTTTGAGTCTTGCCATTTTAACAACAGCCTGTTTCCAGGAATTTAAAACTTCTGGGCTTAAGTTAACTGATTGAGATTTGGCTAGTTTAGGCATATGGCTCCCATGCGCGGTGTCGGCGGATAGTTAACACCGTGACCCGAAAATGCAAGGATAATCCGCAAATTGTCTAAACTCCCGTCATTTGAAGAAAGTTTAGACAAAAGTAGGGACCTAAAGAAATGATAAATACTTAGTATTTATAGCCGCTTATATCTTTACAAACGATGGCCTAGCTCTTGCAGCATTATCCTAAAGGGTAACTTGCCATAGGGCAAGACGAGGATCTCAAATGGAGGAAGGGTTATGAAGATCAAATTAGCGACACTTGCAGTAGTAGCAGCCACCCTAGGATGTGGACAGGCAAACTTCGGATCTGGATCACGCAAACGTTCCGGTGGTGATGCCGTTAACGCAAATGGCCTTGGCGGTCAAAACGGCAACGGCATTTTAGATGTCAGTAAACTTCCTGAGAATGTTGACTCCGCAAACTCTGGCGGTCCACTAGCGGGAAGTGGTGAACAGTTAGCTCAAATGATTGACCTTGGCTGTAATGAAGCTCAAGGTGTTACAATTGATGTCGGTACAAAATCAGAAAAATATCTGTCGTTAGGCGACATTGATCCTAAAGTCTTACGACCAGTCTCCTTAGATAAAGATGGTAAAGTTATTGGTGGAAAAGATGGAAGCGAGGTTCCTCCACTTCCTGAGAAAGATCCAATTATTACCCCTGAAAAAGCTAAAGTTGCGATGACGGTGCGTGGCAAGTTTTGTCCCGTAGCACAAGCAAATTTATCTCTCTTATTTGTGGTTGATATGTCTGGATCGATGGGATTACACAAAGATCCACTTTCGGGGCAGATGTCGAACGGGAACGATCCTCAAGTCAATGGCAGCTGCGGTCGTTTAAGAGCTGCAGAAGCCATCATAAATAAAGTAAGCTCTTCTTTAAAAGAAGGGGATAAAGTTACAGTAGGAATGATTCCATTCGCTGGTGGAGTGTTAAGTAACCGCATCATCGACTTTAAGAGCATCAGTGAATTCAAAGCTTTAATTAACAAAGATTCGTTCTGCCAGTATGTGGTCCAGCACCCAAGCGTCGGTCTTGATCCCGTCAATCCTGGTGGTATCAATGGATGGAGTTCTGGTGTTGATACGAGTACGAATTACCGAGCAGCATTAACTGCAACCGAGTCTTTACTTTCCCGAGTTTACGGTAGAAAAGTTGTGTACTTTATTTCTGATGGTCAGCCTACTAGTGGTGGACCTCTTTCACTCAACCCCCGAGACCCCTTCCAAGGTTCAGTTGCTGCAGGGCTTGAGGCTGGCAAAAGCTTAAGGGATAATGTTAAAAACTTAGAGGTTAATACTCTTCTCCTTGGTAACCCTGGTGATAAAGCTAAAGATGTATTAACTCAAATTGCAGGAAGCCCAGAAAGATTCCGTAACGCTGATACGGCGCAAGATCTTGCAGCTCAAATTACCCAGTTTCCAGTTGGCCAGATCGACCCAGCAACCGCAAAGGCGATGCTCACGGTGGCTCCTTATCCAGCTGCTGACTTAGGCTTAGCATTCTTTAAAGAAGATCCTGCCCAGGCAGGAGTATGGCTCTATGAAACGAAGCCCTTCTACCTACTTGGTAAAGTAGGGGAAGAGACGCTTAATGAGGTTAAAGTTTCTGCAAAAGGACAAGATGGATCCACCCATGAAGCGGTCGTAAGAATCAATTATCGTCAATAATTCTAGAGGATTCTAAGGTCTTCGACTTCCTTTCTTCCCTGTGATATGGTGCCCCCCAAGCCTTCGGCGATTGGGGGGCTTTCCTTTCTGGGTCTAGGAGCACAGTATGACTAATGGTGAGTCTTTAAAAGAAAAGCCACTGCATGTAAAAAAACCTGAGTGGTTAAAGACAAAGATCCCAACAGGGTCTACCTTTTTTGATATTAAAAGGGATTTACGAGAAAAAAATCTTTTTACTGTTTGTGAAGAAGCAAAGTGCCCTAATATTGGCAAATGCTGGAATAAGGGTACGGCAACGTTCATGGTGTTAGGGGACACGTGTACGAGGGGGTGTCGTTTTTGCAATGTAAAGACCGGTAATCCTGGTGGCTGGGTTGACGCGCATGAGCCAGAAAAAACTGCGGAGTCCGCTAAACTTATGGGGCTTCGTTATGTGGTGATCACGATGGTTGATCGCGATGACTTAGACGACGGGGGAGCATCCCATGTTGCAAAAGTAATTGAAGCAGTGCGCGATAAAAATCCAGGAATTCGGATTGAGATTCTTGCTGGTGATTTTAACTTAAAGAGATCATCACTTGAGATCATTGTTCGTGCTAAGCCCGATGTTTTTGCACATAATTTAGAGACCGTATCGCGGTTAACACCAAGAGTGCGGGATGCCAGGGCAAGTTACGAGCAGTCTCTTAAAGTTCTCGCGCTTGTTAAAGAGCTTGCCGACTACCCAATTTATACTAAAAGCGCTCTCATGTTGGGGTTAGGTGAAACGATCCCTGAGGTGGAAGACGCGTTGGGGGATTTAAGGCGATATGACGTCGATTTTATCACGCTTGGTCAGTATATGCGTCCTACTAAAAAGCATCTCTCGATTAAGAGGTGGGTCGAGCCTAAAGAGTTCGATGACTTAGGTGCGTTAGCAAAAAGCCTAGGATTTAAGTCAGTCGCTTCAGGGCCGTTAGTACGTAGCTCATATAATGCAGCTGAATACTTTGATCATAGGGGTGCATAAGTGACTGAGGTGGTAGCAAGGGAGTTGGTAAAAGCAGTCTGCAGAATGATTGCAGCGTTACCAAATCCAGTCATTCCTTATCTTGCACGTATCCTGGCGTTTTGCTTGGTACCTCTCGCAAGGAAAGACTTAAAACGTCTTAGGCTGAATGTTGCTGCGGTATATAAACTTCCTCAAGGCACACATTTCTCAAAAATGTTTGAACGACAAGTCATGTTTCATCAGATTGTGGCCAATCTAGAGACCATTAAGATTATTCAAAAGCCAGAATCAGCAACCTTTCTTGGTGAGCAAGAGCTTAAAGCGGAAATCGAAAAAGCTGAGCTTGCTGGGAACGGGCATATCATTGTAACTGGACATTTAGGGAGTTGGGAACTTACAGGGTCTCAGTGTTCTAAGCAGGCGAAAGAGCCCCTTAATGTTTTAGCAAAACGCTCTAAGGTTAAGGGCGTTACAGCAGCATTAGAGTGGTTACGGGAATCTATGGGAACAAAAGTTTTATGGAACGACCAGAAAACTCTTTTGCGTGACATGATTGATATTCTCAGCCGTGGGGGGTCCCTTGGATTTGTGATGGATCAAAAACCTACGGGCAAGGGCAAGCATTTAGTGACATTTTTAGATCGGTCTACAGAGTTTGTTGCAGGGCCCGCTGCCATGGTGAGTCGGACGGGATGTGCAGCGATTGCAGTATACTGTATGAGAGAGGCCCCTTTTCGGTATCGTTTAATCTCACAAACCTTATGTCCCTCAGGCGTTGGAATGGGTGCTGACCAGTCTGAGTTAACGCAAAAATTTGCTCAAAGTATCAGTGACACGATCAAACTTTATCCTGAGCAATGGACCTGGAACTACAAAAGATGGCGTGATGTGGTATAGTGTAAGTGTTGCACTGGAGGACACGTGCCAAAGCCTATCGTTCAGTTAAAGTCTTGGGGGCGCCAGGGAGATTTTCTTTCACTGAGGCCGAGAATAGAAGCCATTTTAGTACTTTTAGCTTTGCTCTTAGCACACCCATCAACTCTTAGCTTAAAATCAGGGCTTGCGATTAGTTGCTTAGGTTTACTTCTCCGAGCGATCTCCACAGGCTATGGCAATAAAAAAGGCGTGACCTCCCACCGCTTTTTGCGCCACCCGTATTTTACGGGGTCATTTTTGTTAGTGATGGGTGGAGTTGTCGCAGCTCTTAATACCCCTCTTTTTTTACTAGCAATCCCCGTGCTTTCTTGTCTGTACGCCTTCGAAGCCTCCTCGGAAGAGAAAGCCTTTGCATCTCCCTCATTAAGAGACTATCGGCACGAAGTGCCCGCTTTCGTCCCCCAGCTGACAAGTTACAACCAAGGTGTGAATCGATTCTCCCTACGTGATGCTTTACTGAGTGAACCCATCGCTACCATAGGCGTGTTTGCGAGTTACTTATATTTGAAGTACCTTTCGCAGCTTTCGTGGGCCCCGCTGGGACTTTTAATGGTCGCTACAGCATGTGCCGGATTTAAGGTCATTCGTTTAAAATTTTTTAAACCTCAGAGTTACCCAGGATTTTGAAACTTTGCGAGTAAAGTATTCAGTGCGCTAAGCGACGTCATGCCGTCGAGCCCGAAACATTGTTCAACGGTAAATAGTGCATCATTGGTCACTCCAGCCGAGACAATCGATCGCAGGCTCATGACCTTGAGGAGGTGGTCTGGATCCCTGCTTAGGCGTTCTTTGTAATGCTTTGCACTATTGAGAGCGATGTCTGCGGGGAGTCCCATCAAGTCTTCAAGAATTTCTGATGCTTCGCTGATATATCCTTGTGCGATAAGCTCATGAAAGTCCTGCATGGTTCCGGTGCGCTTTTCAGTTTTTTTCTTTTTAGGGAAATTGATGACTTTACCGTTGGGCATGGAAGGGCCTTTTTTTATAGGGACTCGTTGTATTTATATAGTATCAGTTTGGTTGTGAGAGAGCAAAAATAGGCATTGCTTGACATAGGAAGGAGCGAGGCATAGACTTTTCTTGCTGATAACTAGAGGTTTTGTGAGTATCTTCGCATGATCCTTCAGCAGAAGGTTTACTTTTTTAAGGATTATCTATGAGCTCCCCACATAGTTCACCATATCCAGATTTTTTAGATATGGGTAGTTTGCTTTCTGAAGAGCAGAGGTTAGTGCAGGCATCGGTACGTGAGTTTGTGCAAAAAGAGATTGAGCCAAAGATCGGCGAGTCCTATCTGACCGAGACGTTTCCAGAGAGTCTAATTCCTCGTCTCGGTGAATTAGGGGTGCTTGGGTCCAATCTTATTGGGTATGGGTTACCTGGTTTAGATAACATTGCATACGGACTGATCATGCAAGAGCTGGAGAGGGCTGATTCAGGTCTACGTAGCTTTGCATCGGTGCAGGGTGCGTTAGTGATGTATCCGATTCATGCTTTCGGGAGTGAAGCGCAAAAGGCGGAATGGCTGCCGAAGTTAGGGAGTGGGACGAAAGTAGGCTGTTTTGGATTAACTGAGTCCTACGGTGGATCTGATCCCGGCGCTATGCAAACAAAAGCGGAGGATAAGGGAGATCATTGGCTACTGAACGGTTCTAAAATGTGGATTACCAATGGTAACCTTGCGGACGTAGCGATTGTGTGGGCTAAGACTGATGCAGGCATTCAAGGTTTTCTTGTGCCCACCAACGTGAAGGGATTTTCGGTTAAAAAGATGACAGGAAAATTGTCTTTGCGCGCGTCAGTCACATCGGAGCTTTATTTTGATCAAGTGAAGTTGCCAAAGGATGCAATCCTGCCAGGAGCTAAGGGGCTTAAAGCTGCACTTTCCTGTTTAACGCAGGCACGTTACGGCATTGCCTGGGGTGTTATTGGTGCTGCAGAAGCTTGTTTTGATGAAGCCGTTAATTACGTGAAGGATCGCATCACCTTTAAAAAACCGATTGGTCAGACTCAGTTGGTGCAGCGCAAGTTAGCTCTTATGCTGTCTGATATTACTAAAGCTAAACTTCTTGCATTCAGGCTTGGTGAACTTAAAAACGCAGGGAAGCTCCACTTTGCTCAGGTGAGCATGGGAAAACAAAATAATGTGGAAATAGCACTAAATGCAGCTCGTACCACCCGCGATATTCTTGGCGGTAACGGCATTATGATCGAGTATAAAGCGATGCGGCATATGTGTAATCTCGAGACCGTTTATACTTATGAAGGTACAAACGATATTCACCTTCTGATACTCGGTCAGGAGATTACAGGGTTACCCGCGTATTAATGGTTTACGTCAATCCCATCTAGTTTCCAGCCATAGTCATAAATAAAGAACCATGTTTCTGAAAATTTGACGGGGTCGTTCGGATTACCACTAACGACTTCGCCTGTTTTTTCGTTCGTCACATAGTCGAGTAAGCTGGCTTGAAATTCTGCTTTATAACCGTCTGCAGCAGGGGAAGTGACAACCGATCGAACCGCAATATTTTCCAGTTTATTGAGGTGTCCAAGTGCTTTTAACTCATCTATTTCACTTTGTAGTACTTGGAAGGCTTCCTTTGTTAAGTAGTTTGAAACGGGGCTAAGATCACGTTTAGTATAGGCAGCTTGAATCTTAAAAAAGATGTCCGAGGCAGTATCTTCAGTAAGGTCAGGACCTGATCTTACGGCACTTGTAACTTCCGGAAAACGGATAGGAGTTTCACCATAGGACGCGGGGTAAGTTTGTGGGCTTGGGGTTCTTTGTCTTAAAAAACGGAACAATAAGAAGAGACCACCCGCAATCAGCAAAATTTCAAGAATGCCGATCCCGCCAGCACCACCTGGGAGGGTTGATCCGCCGAGGGCTCGAAATAGCATACTGCCAAGGAGACCACCAGCGACAGCAGTGCCAAAAGTCTTGAGTAGGCTTGGGCGCCCCACCGTGGGTGTTTGAGGAAGAGCGGGCTGGGGCGCGGTACGGGGTGCGTATGAATCTTGTGGTCTTTGACCAAATCCACTTCGAGGAGCATAGGAATCTGAGCTTGAAGGTGTAGAGCGTGAGGGGCGGCTAAATCCCCTAGATTTACCAGCTCTAGCAAAGGCGAGTTGCCCTTCAGAGATTAAGGCTAGACCTAGAGCTAAGGTGGATAAACGAAGACATTTCACGGGATTCTCCTTAATTAGATGCGGGTCATTTTCCGCATAGTCTCAGTATATTGCATATCAGATCAGTTCTTAGAAATCCGTAAGAAAAGCTAGGTAGAAAATAGGGGCGTTATAAAAAAAGAAGATTCGCTACTAAATTTCTGTTATGTAGACATCAGAAGATCTGTTCAAAAATATATCTTAAAACACTTTGGGGGAAGGTATGAGAATTACTAGAGTTTTAGCATTGTTCCTAGGGTTGGTGGCCGGGCACGGATTTGCAAGTGAGGCTGCTCCAATAAAAATCGATCTTTCAACCATTGAGTTTCCTTGGATGAATAGCCCAGCACGGGACGCAGTCTATCGCCTTTCAGATCATCCGCAAGGGGTCTTTGTGTTTGAGGGGTATTCCATTAACTGTGTATGGTGTAACCGCAATGCAGTCCAAGTAGATGCTCTGGCAACTGATTATGCCTCAGAGCCTAGAGTACAGGTGATTGACCTTGGTTTAGATAAGAATGATCGTGACTACCGTAACTGGATTCAAACTCATAATCCTAATCATCCTGTTGTTAAGGATGTGAATAAAGCTGTGTGGAATTCACTCGCACGGGCTAGCTCAATTCCCCAGACATTTGTCGTAGCTTGCGACGGCACACTGGTTGGCCAGACTTTAGGCTACTGGGGTGATGAAGAGAAGAATGTGTTAAAGGATGCTATTGCCAAGGCCTTGGAAACGACCTGCAATTAAAATATTTTTTGTTTGGTGATTCTTAAAATTAAAATGAATTTGGTGAGTGATATTAGCGGGGAGGCGGCTAGTTTAATTTAGCCCCTCCCTATTAGCTTTAAGGTAGCTTGGTAAGGTTTCTAAGAGTTCAGACGATACACATCTAGGTGCGTATCGTTTGCTACTTAGGAATCACATGCAAAAGTCTTTAGACAAAAAATTAGAGAACGTAAATAAGTTGATTTTTGTGCGTCGCTATAGCGAAGCAGAAGAGCAGCTTGTGACGCTCATAGAGTCTCGGGACGGCAAAACGGAGATGTTACTGCATTTACGCAGGATTGAATTAGCTGCGATGCTTAAAAAGCTTGATCAGGTTCGTAGCTACTACCAAGCGGAGTTAAGTAAGGGGCATCCCGTTGCAGCGTTAGCGCTCGCGCTCACTGAGCAGCACGGTCATATGGTGTCTTCTGCGGAATCGATCGCGCAGTTTGGGGAGATCCTTCGGGAGTACGGTCCTTCTGCGGGTGCCTACTACGGCATAGGCTACAGCATGGAAGAGATGGGGAACTATGACCGTGCGATCCTTAATTATCAAAAAGCCCTGGAAGTAGATCCAGGATGGCATATCGCGTATTTTGGGCTTAGCCAAGCCCATTATCAACTCGGTGACGACCAAAAAGGGGATCATTTCTTTTACCTTTTTGAGCAAAATGCCCCCTATAACGTATACGGCAATTTTGAGACCCACAGACGCCTCTACCATGAATTTTTGGATGAAGGGCGTTACGCAGAAGCTGAGTCAGCGGTTCATACGCTGGTGGAGTGGTGGCAAGAGAATAAAGGTAGTTGCCCCATCGAGGTGGAAGTCTATGAGATGTTCTGTCATGGGCGGATCAAAGATCTAAAGGGTGATACTAAGGGCGCAGAAGTTGATCGGATGAAGGCCCATGGACTTGCCATGGGGGTACTCGAGCAGCCCCAGATCTCTGAAAATGTGCTTTATTTTATCGCGAAGATTCTTGAAGAAAATAGCGAATTTCAGAGTGCATTTCGTTTTTATAAAAGGATTTTGAAGAAAGAGGGTGGAAGCCCTCAAATGGTGCAAAAAATTGGAGGGCAGTTTCTTGGGCATGGCGAATATAAGCTAGCGAAGGAACTATTTGATGAAGCTTATGTGGCACACCCCGAAAACCCGGATATTCGCTTCTGCCAGCTCGTCGCGAACTTAAAGATCGCCCAAGTTAATGTGGAAGAGTATTTGATCGGTAGGGAAAGACTACGCCAGCTAGTTGATCATCAAGGCGACAGGGTAGAGCTATTAGCGTTACTGCATAGTCTCCTCGCTAAGTTCCAAGCTGACGCGGAAGTCCATAGCCAGACCGCTGACCTTTACCTGAAGCTAGGGAATTTAGATCGTGCGGAAAAGCATTTTGATACGATGTATAAGCTCGACGCTAAAAACCGCCAGGCGGCATTAAAGTATGCAGCATTTTTAATGCAGCATCGGGATGCAAATCGGGCGATGGACCTGCTCAAAGGGCTTGAAAATACCGCAACTTTACCTGAAGCCTCACAAGCAGAGATCTACTGGTTAAAGGCCTCATACCACGCACGAAAGCGTGATTTTAGGTCGTCACAGGATATTCTCGGTAAGGTTGTTGCGCTTGATCCTTGGAATGTATCTTACCTTGTGCAAGAAATCATTAATCGCACCTTCTTAAGTTTTGCGCCGGAAGACATTAAGGTGATGGACCCAGTGCTTTTACAAGTAGGTAGCCACGATGATAGTAAAATCGAATGGCGCGAGTTTGACCAAACAACTCAAAAGTTCGAAGCTGCGCAAGCTTATGATGTGGCCTATGTAAGGCATAAGCTCAGGTATCTTTATGCGCATGGGGATCAAAACGTACTTACTAGTTTAGTACGAGTTGGTGGGAAATTTGATGCGAGTCGTGCCACCTACGATTTTATGAAGTTGCTAAATACAAATTTTGATGGGCCTAACATCTATTGGGCTTTAGGAACGTTATTCAAAGAGCTTTGGCAGCTTGAAACGGCAACATTATGGTTTGAACAAATGCTGCTTTTCCCTAGTCTGACTTCACCGGATAAGGCGAGAGCATATTTAGAGCTATCCGACTGCTTTACTTGGCAAAATAAGAACCCTGCTAAGGCCGTAGAATATGCCAAGTTGGCGTTAGATCTAGATAACAAAAGAGATACTCGTCGTATGACGGTCCTTGCCCATGCTTATTTAAGATCAGGTCAGATTCGGCAAGCGAAAGCGTATTTGGAACAATCCGCTGATGACGCAGATTCTGAGCTTCGCTTTGTACGTGGGTTATTAGCGTACCGAAATGGGGCAAGACAGACAGCAAATCAAATTTGGAAGCCGCTTTTAACCCAGCGTACGGATTCTCTCCGCTTTCACCATATCAAACAGGAAGTCCTGAAGTACTACTTTGAAGGAACTCCCTACCTAAAAGCGAACTAAGAAAAAAAGTTGACATCGGGATTGGAATATGCAAAATAAACTCCGAGCCAAGTCGAACATTATAGTTTTTTTGCAAGGTAGCGCAGAAGCCTAATGCTGCTTATTAACGCAGTTACTCAGGCGTGATGCTGTCAACTTGTATGGTTTTTTATCGTGTCTTTGGGAATGTGCATGTTCGGGCCAATGTATTGGTCCGATTGAACTAAAACACTCGTCGAGGTGCTGGTGTGAGATTCAATTTCGACAGGAGCGGGGGAACGCGAGCCATGCAACATCTATCAGAAACCTGCGCTAATTGTTCTGCGGATGCTAAGAGTAAACGCCGTGACTTTAGTGAGCAAGCCTGGACGGTGTTGCTACTCTGGAAAGAAATCCAGGCGTCATCTGTAGATCAGCCAATCTGCGAAGAATGCTACGCAGAACTAAGAGAAACATTAATTGATCGGGCTGGGGAAATTGAGGAAGCGCTTAAAGCTCCGGCCTCCTCTCCAGCTAAACAAGATAAGCTTCGTGCTGGGGCAAAACAAAAACCCAGAAAAGCGGGATAAGGTTAGGATGATAGAAGCTAGTTGTTTAACTAGCTTTTTTTTATGTTATTGTCATAGTAGCAACTCTCTAGGGAACTCCCTGTCTAAAGTTTCGACGCTTTAAGCCGACTGCTTAGTATCGAAGCATTATTCCCTTCCTTCCTAGACTAGGAGTTGCTCATGTCTTACTCTCCTGAGAAGTCCCTTGAAAATCAGGTAAAAAAAGCGGTTTCTGCTTTTGCTTACTTAGAATCCTCACCGGGATACCTTCATGCACTCAAAGCCTATTTCTCACAGAATTTCCAGGCGGCATCAGAGCTCGCAGGCAAGGCCGTTATGGATGATCCTGATTCAGAGACTAGGTTTCAAGCTTATCGACTTTGGATCGAAGCTCTAGCAGACGCGCGTGACTTAGCATCACTCAGGGAACTTCAAAGGCATTTAAAGATTCGCGGTGAAGCCGAAGCCGAAGATCACGCGACTTATTTTGCCCTACGAGGATTAATTCATTTTGCGCTCGACGAGATCAATGCAGCCAAAGTTTTTGCGGAAGCTTTGTTGTCGGAAGATGGGGGACCCTACGCACTAGAGTTAAATACCAAGTTAGCACTGCGCCAGGGCGTGCGAGAGATATCCCTCTTAACGGCGCAGGCCCCACTTTCTGACTATCTCCACTGGCAGACTATTTATCTTCACATAGTTGCGGTTGGGCATGAGCACAAAGATTCCCTTTTAAATCAGTTATTTAGCTTTCTTGGGCGGTCCTGCCCTCTTTCACCTCTTCCCACCCTGCATAGGCTCCACCATGCATACGACGCTAAAAGCTATAAAGAGGTTTTTAGTCTTGCAGAAGTTTTAACTCGCAGTTTTCCGCAAAGCGTCGAGTTTAATTATTACAAAGGAGTTGCCGCATATCACCTTGGCTCCTTCAAAAAAGCTTATGAAGCTCTAAAAGCGACTCTGCCGTTAGGTGGTGGCTCTGATCCTGATATTCTGTCGCTCTTAGGAGAGGTTGAGCTCAAGCTTGGAGTTCCTGCCCGTAAATCCCTAGAGAAGGCAAAAGCATCTCTTAAGAGCCAT